>Ga0116231_10004215_pt1 | contig 29242 bp, 24 predicted proteins | sample S1TSphgellanicum_2_FD_89695 | JGI IMG/M metagenome (GOLD analysis project Ga0116231, IMG submission 89695) | Host-associated microbial communities from peat moss isolated from Minnesota, USA - S1T2_Fd - Sphagnum magellanicum MG | ecosystem: Host-associated > Plants > Peat moss > Unclassified...
CCGTCGGATGGAGATTTCCGTGCAGACGGTCCAGCGTTTGCAAGACGGTCAGGCTCGGGCCTTGGCTTTCGCCACCCGAGCCGCCTGCTCTTCCTTGGAGCGCCTTGGCCCCTAAACATCTGGCGTGAATAGCCGGCCGTGCGATTACACCGGATCGGGGATCCAGTTGCCATGAAATCCATAGGGCACGCGCACGGGAAGTTCGATCACCGCGACGGGAGGCGCCTCAAAGTCTCCGGCGTTCAGGATGACGACATCAGACGCCTTGCGGTTCTCATCATAGACGTAGGCCATGATCCAGCCGTCGTCCTCGCCGCTTGCGCCCTCGCGAGGAACAAAGACCGGCTCGAGGGTATGGCGGCCCGGGCCGTGATGGTGGATCTCCGTGGCCCCTGCGACCACGTCGTGTTTGAACAGAGCGCCGAAGTCCTGGGTATGATCGCCCGCAGCCGCCGTATATCCGAACCGGTAGGACTGGCCGGCCCGCGCGTCGTTGAAGCGCGGGAACTCAAGGCCGCGGTCGAAGAGGATCGTCTCCGAGAGCACGCCCCGCGTGAGGTCGATGCGCCAACGGACCAGGATCGGCCGGCCTTCGCTGGGGCCCCGCATCTCGCTGGCGAACATCTTAGGATGGCGCACCACATCGATCACCACTTCATCGCCATCATCGTAGGCGTTCATCACGTGGAAGACGTAGCAGGAGGGCGTCTCGATCCAGCGGAGGCCTCGAAGGTCGCCCGAGCGCGGCAAAAGACCGATCCGCGGCGTCATCTCGTCATCCCAACCGAACGGAAACCCACCCTTGGCGATCAGAGCCATGTCGAAATGAACCGGCAGGTCGAGAATGATCGCAAACCGGGCGGTGAAGGCGGTGTCGTGGATCATCGGGCAGTGGGGCGCCGGGATCTCGGCCACGGTGCGCGCATGGCCGTCCTTGCCGACAACCACATAGCTGATCGCCTGAAGGCCGGGCTGATAGGCGATCGCATGGAGCTCGCCCGTGACGCTGTCGATTTTCGGGTGCGCCGTAAACCCGTGCTGCAAACTGCCCCCGAGGTCCGATCGGGCGACGCTCTCAAGACCATAGGTCAGCTCCACCGGGAGCCCCCCGGCCTCGACGATGGCGTAGGTTCGTCCGCCCATCTCGACCACATTGGTGTTCGCCGTGTTGTCGCCAAAGCCGTTGCGGGGACCTGGCAGGCCTGGCCGTCCCAGGGCGCCGGCGACGCCGTCAGAGACCACAAAACGATTGCGGTACCACTCGGCCTTCCCGCCGCGCAGGCGAAGGCCGTGCACCATGCCCGTCCCTGTGAACCAATGGTAGGTTTTGGGATCGACGGGCCCTAAAGGGTTCGGGCCGATGCGAAGGTAGCGGCCCGCGAGCTCAGCCGGGATCTGCCCCTTGACGTCAAGGTCAAAGGCGGTGGTCTCCACCGCAACCGGCGCGAAATTGCCCTCAAGGTAAGGGTTGGCCGCGGCCTCAACGGAGGCTGGCCTTTCGAGCAGTTCGGTGGTGGACATGACGGCGCCTCATGGCTATGTGATAGCTGATCACATCAGAGACCCGCGGGCGCGTCAAGGGAAAAGTTATAGGACATCACATGCCCCGCAACGCCCCCCTCGCCAAACCGCAGGACGCCTATCACCACGGCGACCTCAGGGCGGCCCTGATTTTTGCCGCCCGCGAGGCTCTGGAGACCTCAGACCCCGACGCCATATCGCTAAAATCCTTGGCTCAGAGGCTAGGCGTGTCCCAGCCGGCGCCCTATCGCCACTTCCAGAACCGCGAAGCCCTTTTGGCGGCCGTGGCCGCCGACGGCTTTGTGCGGTTTCGAGGGGCGCTGGCGAGGGCCCGCGATGAAGCGCCGCCGAACGAGCAGTTCTTGCGCTCCTGCCTCGCCTATCTTGAGTTTGGCCGGGCCAACCCGGGGGTCTATCGGCTGATGTTCGCCTCAAGCCTCCTGCGCTCCCACCACGATCAGCCCCTTGGCGAGGCGTCGGTCGCAGCCTTCGACTTTCTGGTCGAGGGCGCCGCCCGCGCCGTCCCGAGCGAGCGGGTGTACCCGATGGCGGTCTGGATCTGGTCGACCCTGCATGGCCTCGTCATGCTGGAGGCCGAAGGGCTGACCGGTGGGCCTGTGGGAAAGGCGGTCACCGCCGCCGATGTGATCCACCAGATGCTGGAGACGCTTGGATCCCCCCGCCTCAACCCTTAAGATAACGGCTAAGCCGTTCCAGCCCCTCGGCGTTCTTCTCTGGCCTGGCGGCGAAACACCAACGCAGCCAGCCCATGCCTTCAGGCCCGAAGGCTGAGCCCGGCGCGAGGCCAAGACCTGCCCGCTCGATCAGATCCTTCGCCGCCGCGAGGGAGTCGCCGAGCCCAAGGATCCGGAAAAACACGTACATGCCCCCGTCGGGCGAGGGAGCCTCGACGCCGCCCATGCGCCCCAGCCCTTCCAGCACCTGATCCCGCTGGGTCAGAAGCTCGGATCTTAAGGCTTGGATCTCCGCCTCCCCGTGCTCGAGCGCCGCGACCGCGCCGCTCTGAATAAAGTCCGGCGCACACGAGGTGTTGTATTCCAAGAGCACCCCCACCGGCTCAACCAGGGCCGGCGGCAGCGTCAGCCAACCCATCCGCCAGCCCGTCATCCGCCAGGCCTTGGAAAAGCTGTTGGTGGAGATCAGCCGGTCGTCCTCGTCGGCGACCTCCAGCAACGACGGCGCATGCTCTCCAAGAAAACTCAGCCGCTCGTAGACATCATCGGAGATAACCCAGATTCCATAGCGCCGGCAGCGCTCAAGGATAGGCGCACGATCCTCGGCCGGCAGGGTCCAGCCGGTGGGATTGTTCGGCGAATTCAGAAACAGCGCTTTGGTCTCCGGCGTCAGGGCGTCCATCAACCGGTCAAGATCGAGGGTCCAGCGGCCTTGCGCGGGCTCAAGCGCCACCGTCTCGACCTTGGCCGACAGCACGCGCGGTATTTCAACAACATTGGGCCAAACCGGCGCAACCGCAACCACGCGATCGCCAGGGCTGATCACGGCTTGAGCGGCGATCATAAGGGCGCTTACCCCGGAGTTGGTCACCGCGATCCGCTCGCTGCCAATCGGACGGCCATGCAGTCCCGTTAGGTAGACCGAGAGGGCGGCGCGCAGGTCCGACCGGCCGAGATTGTGGGTGTAGAAGGTTTTGCCCGCCAGCGCCGCCTCGGCTGCTGCCTCGCGGATGAACATGGGCGTCGGCAGATCCGATTCCCCGAACCAGAACGGCAGAACATCGCTTCGCCCCATCCCGGCGTTGGCCAGGATCCGGATTTCGGAGCGGCGAAGGGAGAGGACTTCTGGACGGGCGATCGGCGCGGACATGGTGCAGCTTCTAAAGCGCTTGGGAGAAATTCCCAGACCTTCCTTTGCCGCCGCCGAGCTAAGGCGCTTTCTCATCCTGGTCGGGGCTTTGCGCGCGAACGCGATTGCGGAACCTGCCGGACTGCGGGCGGCGGGGCGTCTCGATGGCGCCTCGGATCCAACGCGCCCGCCGCGCAGACATTGACCTTAAGGGTTGTCGTCGCCGGAGCTTTACTGGCGGCAGGATGCGGCTCGCCCCGACGCGTCGCTATTACTTCACAGGTCGTTGAACCGTCGCTGTGGGTGGGCGATCATTGGACGGAACCTGGGAGAAAACGTGTCATTGTCGACCCACTCCGCGCGCGCGGCCATGGACAGCGGCTTTCCGGGCCTGCTGCGCCGGTGGCGACAGAAGCGCAGGCTTTCGCAGCTGGACCTCGCGTTGTCGTCAGGGGTGTCGCAACGCCACGTCAGCTTTCTGGAGTCCGGGCGGGCCAATCCCAGCCGCAACATGATCCTGCAGCTGAGCGAAACGCTCGATGTGCCGTTGCGCGACCGCAACGACGGGCTGACGGCGGCCGGATTCGCCCCGCTCTTCCGCACGCGCGCTCTCGAGGATCCGCAGATGATCCAGGTGATGAGCGCGGTTCGGATGATCCTGGACGCCCATGAGCCCTTTCCGGCCGTCGCAATGGATCGCGCTTGGAACGTGCGAATGTCGAACCGTCCCTTCGACGTCCTGGGCGAAATGCTCGGCGAAGATCTGTGGGCGCGGGTCGGCGGAGGGCCGCGCAACCTCATGCGGCTCTTCTTCCACCCTGAGGGCATCCGGCCACTGGTGACCAACTGGGCCGCCGTCGGCCCCTTGATCTGGCGCCGTGCTCAGCGCGAAGCGGAGATGCTCGGCGCACAGGAAATGAAGGCGGTGCTCGCGGACCTGGCGCCCCATCAGGACCCTGAGGTGCTCTGGTCCGCGGCGGACACCGCGCTCGTACCGGTGCTTCCGTTCAACATGAAGCTCGGCGATCAGGCGATCTCGATGTTCGCGATCATAGCCACACTCGGCACCGCCCAGGACGTCACGGCGGACGAGCTCCGTATCGAAACACTGTTTCCGGCCGACCCGCAGTCCGAGGCTCTGTTTCGCGGCATGGCCGCGGCCGTCGGGCAATAACCCCTGACGTAATTGCGCGGGATTCCTGCCTGGGAAACACATGCCTCAGCCCAACGCAGGAGACACCCATGACCACGACGAGGCTGTCATCGCTCGATGTCGTTCAGCAATTCCTCAAGGACATGGAACGGGGCGACTATGACTCCGCGATGGCCTTGATCTCAGACGCCTGCGACTACATCAATCCACCGCCATTGGGCGCCGTGCGCGGTCCCGCCGCCGTCCGCGGCGTGCTCGAGCCCTTCTTCGCCCCGACACTGGAAAACGAGCTCAAGGTGCTGCGGATGTCGTCGACCGGGCCGGTCGTCTTCGTCGAGCGGTTCGATCGACATCGCCTGACCGACGAATGGGTTGAGCTCCCGGTGACCGGGGTGTTCGAGGTGCGCGATGGTCAGATCACCTATTGGCGTGACTACTTTGACGCGGCGACCATTCTGAGCGTGTGGCCCACAGCGTGAGGGGGCGCAGACGATGAGCCCCGCGTTTCACCGTTTCTGGCTGAAGATCACGGCCATCGTCATCGGATCGTTCGGACCGGTGTTCTTTCTGGGCGCGATGATCCCAACCTCGGGGCTTGCGCGGCTGACGCTGGACCTGCTCGGGTGGCGTCTGAACCATCCGTCGTCATATGACGCGCTAGACACGCGGTTTCTGTCAGCTGTGACCGGCGGGTTCCTGTTGGGCTGGGGCGTCATGACCTGGTGTCTATCGTCATGGGTCTATCCGATGGCGCCGGATCCCGTCAGGCGCTCGGTTGTGGCCAGTCTGCTCGCCTGGTTCTGCCTGGATAGCGCGGGCTCGATCGTCTCTGGCAACCCGTCGAACGCCGGGTTCAATGTCGTGGTCCTACTCATCGCGGTGGGTCCATTGTGGCGCCCAGCGCGGGACTAGGCGCGCGCGAATCAAGCCGAGCCCCTGAAGGTTCTCCGCCTCGCCGCCGGAGACCCTCGCCTGGCGGCGCGCCCTCGCGCTGACCCGGCCCAACTGGCCGTTCAGCCTGCACAAGTCTGAGTTCGTCGGCGCCGTCTTTCTAACCTCCCGTCAAGCGCCTGCGCTCCGGCGCCAGCTTGCCGATATACCCGGGCGTTTCGGCGTAGCCTTGGATGCGGTGGGCGAGCCCCTTGGCGACTTTCGCGGGCGTGCGAGGGGCATTTTCGCGATCCCGACCCTCGCCGACATGACCGGGCCGGCAAACGCAGAGGCCAATCCCAACGGATGGTCGGCGGGCGACACCAGCACCGATTACGCACGGGCTGCGTCAAATCCCAGTAAAAACAATAAATTAAGCGAGCGAACACAAGCCCGCAATGCCGCCGTTATGGTCGTCGAATCGACAACCTCCGGCGGCGATCTGATGCCCTCACAAATTGCTTCCACCGCGCCTACCAGGCTGACGGGGCACGTCGCGCGCCGCCGCGCGGCTGCGGTCGACCACGTCATATGGGATGACGTGCTGTCCGGCTTTGGCTTGCGGGTTCGGGCGAGCGGGCACAAATCCTGGATTGTGCGATACCGGCGCGGTGACAAGCAGGTGAAGGTGTCCCTCGGCGACGTTGGGAGCGTGAGCGCAGAAGCCGCGAGGGGGAAGGCTCGGGCCTTGCTAGCGGCGGCGGCCACCTTCGGGCTTCCGCGTCCGGCCCTCCAGAAGCAAGCGCCCACGTTTGAGCAGTACGTCGAGCCCTTCTGGTCTGACTATGCCCGACATTGGAAGCCCCTTTGCCAGGCCACGAACAGGCGGGTCATCGAGCGGGCGCTGAAGCCGGTCTTCGGCCCCATGGCGCTGGACCGAATCAAGCGATCCGATGTCATGCGTTGGCGCGACGACATGAGCGGCCGGCCAGGCGTGTTCAATCGCGCGCTTCCGGTATTGGCTGGAATGTTGGCCTACGCTGAACAGCTGGGCCATCGGCCGTCAGGCTCCAATCCGTGCCGCCGAACCCCTCGTTTCAGGGGGGTTGTAAAGGAGCGCTTTCTTTCGGTGGCTGAGTACCGCCGCCTTGGCGCCGTGCTCTCTAGCGCCGCGCAGGACGAACAGTCGGCCGTGGCGGTGATCAGGCTTCTGCTGCTGACCGGCGCCCGGGTCTCGGAAATCCTCACGCTGCGTTGGGACTATGTGCAGCCCCCGCGGCTGCATCTCCCGGACAGCAAGACCGGGCCGAAGTTCATCTACCTTGGCGCTAACGCCATCGCGGTTCTTGAGGCAATTCCACGGAGCGATGATTGTCGCTGGATTTTCCCGGCCGGGCGAGGGGAGGGGCCGCTCTCCACGATCTATCACCAGTGGGACAAGATTCGTCGCGCGGCCGCCATCCCCGATGTACGGCTGCATGACCTTCGCCACAGCTTCGCGTCGGTCGCGATCAACGCGGGCGTCTCGCTCATGCTGATCGGCCGGTTGCTGGGACACGCCCTGCCAGAAACTACCGCCCGCTATGCCCATCTTGAGGATCGCTCGGTCGGTGACGCGGCGACGCGAGTCAGCCACTCGCTCGGCCAAGCTCTGGGGATGTCGATATGATCCCCACGCTCAAGATCGTAGGTCCGTCGGTCGACCTGTCTGGCGATCATCAGACAGTGCTGACTTCTGATGCTGGCAGCGCCGGTGCGGCGACGACGGGACGCAAGACGCACTGGTTTGCCGACCTGCCGGGCTTCGGCTTTCGCTGCTACGCGAGGGGAAAGCGGGTCTACATCGTCCAGACCCGGATGCGTGGCCGTCTACGGACGGTGACCCTTGGGTCCGCGACGCTGATCACCGAATTCGAGGCTCGCAAGCTTGCGCGCCAAGTGCTGCTCCGAGCCCAGACCGGCGGGGATCCGGCGGAGGATCGCCAGGCGGTCCGATCTGCGCCGACCTTCGAGGTCTTCCTTGAGGATTACTGGCGCAGGGTCAGCCCGCAATGGAAGGCGTCAACGCAGCGGACACACGACGTCTATCGGCGGGGCTATCTCGATGGCGCCTTCAAGGGCATGACCATCGATCAGATCGCCAAGCTGGACGTCCTGGCGTGGTTAAACGCGGCCACTGACCGCGGCGGGCCCGGCGGAGCCAACCGCGTCTATGCCATCCTCAACGCCCTGTTCGCGAAGGCCGAGGCCTGGGGCTATGGGCCGGAGGGTAGCAATCCCTGCCGGGGGATCCGCCTGAACCGTCGCCGCAAGATGGAGCGGTTCCTGAGCGTCCAGGAGCTGAAGCAGTTGGGCGAAGCCTTGGCGAAGGAGAGGGCGGAACACCCCGAACACACTGCCGCGGTGCTGCTCATTCTGTTCACAGGCTGCCGATCCTCGGAGATCCTCGGTCTGCGGTGGTCGGACATAAAGGGCCGCCGGCTGCACCTACGCGACAGCAAAACGGGGCCGCGAACAGTCTGGATCGGCGACGAGGGCCGGGCGGTGCTTGATGGGATCGTGCGGCGCCGCAAGCTTGAGTGGGTGTTCTACAACTGGCGCAGAGGTCGCCCGATTGGGGACCTGAAATCCTATTGGGCGCGGATACGTGAGAGGACTGGCTTCTCAACACTCCGAATTCATGACCTTCGGCACACCTACGCCAGTCACGCGGCGGCACTGTCCGAGACGCTGCCGATGATCGGCAAGCTGCTGGGGCACAAGGAAGTCCAGACTACCGCGAGATATACGCATCTCGATGATGTCGATGTTTTGCAAGCCGGTGGGGACCTAGACGCAAAGATCGCGGCGTATATCGGCGTCATGTGAATCCTGATCGCCGGCTCGCAGCTTACCGACCACCTTCACCCTGCAAAACGTAAGTAGTCGCCAGGCGCGCAAGCGCTTCGTCTCGGCTCATCCGGAGTTTGAGGTCGGCCGGCTTGAACGTGTCGTCGCCCCCAACCGCGGCCAGAAAGGCGCGCATATCAGTCGCTATCGTCTCCGGGAGCTCGAACGCGCCATCGGCGGGCAGGAGTTGCAGTAGCCGAAAGACATCATTGCGGTGTTTCCTGACGTCGCCACTGTCAACCTTGTCGCCGGCCGCCTTGCGCGCGCTCAAGTCGAGATACGCCCGCGCCTTGAAAGGAATGAGGGCCGCCTCATGCAGAAGCGGAAGGCTGTTGACCTCGCGCAGGTGAGCCTTGAGCAGCCCGTAGTAGGCTTCGTCGAGCAGGATCGCCGACAAGCTGGCAACCGTCTCGTCGATCGGCAAAGGGGTCAGCCGGCTGGCTTCGCCCAAATCGAAGCCTTCTGGCGCCCGAGAGAACAACTCGATCATAAACGGATAGCCGGCCGTGGTCGGCTTGGCGAACCGGTAGAGTTGGCCTCCTTCCCCCTTCGCCTTGCGCTCATAGCCGCCCGCGTCGACGAACGCCCAGAATGCCTCGGCGAAGGCGGCTTCGAGAACCTCCACCAGCAGAACGACATCGAGATCCTTGGTTGCGCGGAACTCCAGGCCGGCAGCGTCCATCAACAGGTCGCACGCGACGCCGCCAACTAAGACATAGCGGTCGGAGAAGGCTTCGAAGTGGGTCTGCCAGACATCAAGGCCGATTACCAAGGCAGACTCTCCAGCAGCTGGTTTGCAGCCTGCGCAACTCGCTCGTCGGCGTGGTCACGGACGCTCAGGTATAGCGACACTTGGTCGACGACCATCTGTTCGGCAAACACCGCCGGATCATAAGTCCAGGTTTGGATGTATTCACCTTCCCCATAGTCTGCGTTCTCAATCAGGCCCTGCTCTCTAACAAGCCGGTTCCAGCCTAGCGCCGCGACGGCCTGGGTCTGGATCCGCGGTGCGGCCAAGACGGTGTAGGTTGCGAGTGCGCTCTCGCCTGCGATCACGCCCGGAAATCGGTCGGGATAGGGGATGAGGACATGCCGGACCTTCCGGACCGGCGACTGGAGAAGACGCTCTACCTTGTGCCAGAGTTCACGGCCACTGGCCTTCATATGGAGCGTCCGCTCGCGACCCACGCGGTGCGTGTCGGCGACGCCCGAGGCCTGCAATTCGTCAAAGGCCCGGATCATGCTCATCGTGGCGACGCCGAATTGGCGCGCCAGTGCCGTCGCATTCTCCCCGTCCACTTCTCGGCGCAATAGCGCCGCGATCACCACCAACTGGGCTGTAGGGGAAATCTGCTCGGGCGTGCGCGTCAGCGGCGGCCTGCGAGCGCGACCGTCCCGAAACTCCAGCAGCATTTGTGGGATGAAGAGCTGCGCGCCCGGCACCATGAAGGCGGCGCGATCGGCGACGAGCTTGCGGCGTTGCCTTGGCTCAAGGCTGGCAAAGAGGAAGATCGCCAGATCCGCGTGCAATTGATTGCATACGATGGCGCGATGGCGCGTCAGCTCATGGAACCCTTCTCGGTGCGCCTCGGGATCAGGGGCCATGAAGATGCAGGGCCGCCCAAACAGGTCCGCATGCCAAAGGCGATAACGGTCGAGGATGAAGAAGGGCAGACCGGTAGGGCGAACCGGTTCAAGGTTGAGGGCTGCGTCGAACGCGTCCCGCGCATAGGACTCCGCCTTGCGTTGGAGCGTCTGCGCCCATTGGTCGTCATGAATCTCTAACATTACGTCGCACACTAACACTAGTGGTGTTACGATTCTACCGTGCTGTTATGGTTGCTCGTCCGAAGGGGAGACACTCTGGGCTCGACGCGGCCTTCTCCACCAGTTTGGTGGTGACGAGACCCAAATTCATTACCGACCGCGGGCCTGTTCAAAAGCAACCGAACAGCCGAAGGCCAGGGACTCAAAGTCTGACAGATCGACGCTGGCGGCTGCTGCTAATCTTGGTTGTTTATCGCGCAGCTCTACGCGCAGAGGTTTGCGCCAAACCGGCGCTCAAAGTCGGATTCCTGGCGCAGTTCCAACCGTGTCGGCGGCTCATTCAGCATCGCGTCTCAGCGCTTCGATCCGTGCGCTGCAGACCTCGCCCACGATTGACCTGAGCCGATCGACGGATTCGGCGAGGGCTGCCAGTTCTTCCGCACTGACCTCATAGGCGTCGGAATAGCGCGCCTCCACATATGCACGCTTTACGCAGAACGCTATGGGAGTTTCTCCTTCACGGCGGAGGCGCCGTACTGGACCGCAGCGGGGGTGAGCGATCCATCTCGGCCATAAGCTTCGCCGCGTGGTCGCCTCCCACCTCGCCGACATCAATGCCGGCCTGCCGCGCCTGGAGCGCTGGACCCCGGCCTTTAAGCCGTCCGGAGCCCCGGCCGATCTTCTGGTGGACGCCCTGCAAGAGCGCCTTCGGTCCGACCGGCGTCAGACCGCATCCCTGGCGGCCCTCTTGGCCAGCGGCAAGCTCAAGCGCTTTGCCTTCACGAGGGCGACGCCTTGAACTACCATGCGGGCCTCAAGCTCTTTTCGCTTCGCGGTCACGCCAGTCTGGCGAGACTGGCGCGTCTGCGCCCCGCCGTCCCCGGCGCCCCTGAGGCGGAGATCACCGCACAGGCCTTCGTTGATGCGGGGCTGACCAGCCTCAGCCAAACAACCGCCCTCGACCCTCTGCCGCTGGGTTCGATCGTCGCGATCCAGACGGCGAGCGCGCGTGGGAGCGCTGAGGCGGCGCAGCGGGGCGAGTTCAAGGCCTAGGCGCCCCGCACGTGACAGGCAAGCTTGGGCGTGACGGATGCTGTAAGTTCTGCATAGATCGGCCGATGCAGGAAAAAGAGATTACCCGAGAGGGTTTGAGGGTCGCTATCGGCCTTCCGAGCGCTGTCCTTCTCGTTATGGGCGGAATGGTCGGGGTTGGCATCTTCGTCAACCCGGCGGTCGTCGCCAGGACCCTGCCGTCGCCGCAGCTCGTGCTTTTGGCGTGGAGCATCGGCGGCGTGATCGCCATCCTCGGCGCCTTCGTCTACGCTGAGCTGTCCGCCCGGATCCCGGCGACCGGCGGGGAGTATGTCTATCTTCGCGACACCTATGGCCCCTTGGCAGGGTTTCTGTTCGGCTGGACCACGCTGCTTGTCGTGCAGGCTGGCGGCTTGGCGGCGGTCGCGATCGTGTTCGCGCGCAACCTCAACGTCCTCTTCGGCGGCGGCCTTGTCGAGCCTATGGTCGTTCTCGCGGTCCTGGGCCTGCTTGGCGCCATCAACTGCATGGGCGTCAAGGCTGGCGACGGGGCGCAGAGCGCCCTCGGCGCCTTGAAGTTCGCCGCTATCGCCGGCCTTATCATTGCAGGCCTCTGTTTCGCCCCAAAAACCCTGGCCCTGACCCCTCCGGCCGCACATGAGGCCCCGTCGGACGCCCTGAAGCGATTTGGCGAGGCGATGATCCCGGTGGTGTTCAGCTATGGCGGCTTTCAGACCGCCAACTATGTGGCTGGCGAGATGACCAATGGGCGGCGCAATCTTGCGCGCGCGCTTGTTTACGGCGTGCTGGCCGTGGTCGTCATCTACCTCCTCGTTAATATCGCCTGCCTGAAGGTCCTTGGGGTCAAGGCCCTGGGATCGACCCTGACCCCGACGTCGGACGTGCTGAACCTGGTGGCCGGCCCTGTCGGCGCCAAGCTTGCGGCCGGCGCTGTGACCCTCTCGGCGATCGGCTTTCTGAGCCAGGGCATGCTGACCGGGCCCAGGGTTTACTTCGCCATGGCCAGAGACGGCCTTTTCTTCCGCCAGGCGGCGCTCGTCGGTGAAAATAGCCGCGCGCCGGTCGCCGCCATCGTCGTCTTGGCGATCTGGACGAGCGTCCTGGCCCTCTCCGGCAGCTATGAGCGGATCTTGAGCTATGTGATCGCCATGAACTTCCTATTCTTCGGGCTGAGCGCCTCGTGCATCTTCATCCTGCGTCGGCGCGAGGCGGCTCTGGGGGCCGTCTCAGACGGCTTTCGGGCCCCGCTCTATCCCTGGAGCATTGGTCTGTTTATCCTGATCTGCGGGGTGATGGTGCTGACCACGTTCTGGACCCATCCGATCGACAGCTTGGTCGGCTACGCCATCATGGCGCTCGGCGTGCCGCCTTATCTCTACTGGCGCCGCGCCAATAAGGATCTCATCGCATCGTGAGCCTCTCGTCCGTGAGCCCCATCTCAGAGCGCCCGGAGCGCGGGATTGATACGCGCAACCTCAAGTCCGAGTACATGCAGTTCGCCAAGTTTGGCACGGCGGCGCCCTTCAACATCGCCACAAGCGGGGTGAAGGACGCCCACTTGTCCGACCTTGAGCTCAGCTGGGACGATCTTGCCCTTCATGGTCCGAACGCCGGCGGCTATCCGCCGCTCATGGAGACCATCGCCGAAAGGTTCGGCGTCAGCGTCGCAAATGTGGTGATGCCGGGCGGCGGCTGCTCCTTCTCCAACCACCTGGCGATGGCGGCGATGGTCGAGCCCGGCGCTGAGGTTCTCGTGGAGGACCCGACCTATGAACTTCTGATCGACACCCTAGGCTATCTCAACGCCGATATACGCCGCTTCCGCCGCGAACCTCAGGACGGCTGGCGGATCGACCCGGACCGGGTGGCTGAGGCCCTGACCCCAAAAACCCGCCTCGTCGTCCTGACCAATCTGCACAACCCCTCAAGCGCGCTTGAGAGCGAAGCGGTCATCCATCGGGTTGCGGAGGCCGCAGCGCGCGTACGCGCAATGGTTCTCGTGGATGAGGTCTATCTGGAGCTGATGGTCAAAGATGGCGCGGCGCGGACCAGCTTTATGCCGGGTGCGAACCTAGTGGTCACCTCCAGTCTGACCAAGGCTTACGGCGTCACCGGCCTCAGATGCGGCTGGATCCTGGCCCCAGAGCCCCTGGCGCAGAGGATGAGCCGCCTGAACGACCTTTACGGCGTGCATCCGCCCCACATCGCCGAACGGATGGCGCTCGCGACCTTCAGGCGGCTTGAGCCCTTAAGAGGGCGGGCCAATCGCATGATCGAGGCCAACCGCGCCTCGTATCGTGAACTCCTCGGAGAGCATGAAGCCCTTGACCAGATCGTGTTTGACCAGGGAACCACGGTCTTCCCCCGCTTGAAGCATACCGACGGGGACGCCCTTTTTGAGAGACTGATGGAAGGGTTTCAGACCAGCGTCGCGCCCGGTCGTTTTTTCGGCCGCAAAGGCCATATCCGCATCGGTCTCGGCGGGGATGTGGAGATGACGCGGACGGGCCTCGAGCGACTGGCGCAGGCCCTTTCGGAGGGTTGAAGCCAGCCCGCGTCCCTATGACCCGCGCGTTCGCGGGCGTCCCTGGCTCTGCGCGGCGACAAGCTCAGGTTAACGGCTAAGGTCTCTTGTTTTGTAGCGCGTCGCTTGAGGGCGCGATTCATGGCGTGTCGGTCTCAACGAGGAGAGCCGACCCATGGACGACGCGGTCTTGGTCAAGAACCGTCTTGCGCTGCTTTTGGATCATTTGAGCGATGTTCCCGACCCTCGGGCGCCCGCGAAGGTCCATTTCCCTTTACGCGAGGTGCTATTTCTCTTGACCTGCGCGCGTGTCGCCGGACGCGATGCTGCTGACGACCTGGATCGCCGATGAGAATGGCCTTCCAAAATGATCCTCGATACCTCGGCTATGGTGGCGATTCTCTGCCGCGAGTCTGAAGCGGCTGCCTTCCCGGATGCAGGCGCAGCGGGAGGCCGTCGCGGTGTCGAGTCACGGCCAGGTCACCGGCTGCTTTATCGGGCCAGATGACTATGAGGAGTTTAAGCGCTTCCGGGAGCAGCGCCACAGCTTCGCAACCGAGGAAGTTTCGGACGAGAAGATCAAGGCGATCGCCGGGTCGCGGATGGATCCCCGACACGCACACCTCGACGCCCTGCTCGATCCGAAATAGCCCAGGCGCATGGCGACGATCCCGACACCTCTGCGCTCAGTGGGTTGAATGAAGACTAAATCGTCAACCTATTCAACGACGGTCCATCATGGGGCGGTAGCAGAGGCGTTTCACCGTGTAAAACGGCCTCACGGGTATGGCGTCGGCCGATACGGCCTTGGCCCTCTTTGCAGATGAGATGAATGTGCTACGCCTAGGCCGCGCTGCGGCGTTCTGACGCAGAGTGTTGGCTGAGGACCCGTTGGACGTAAGGGCGTGATGACGGACGAGAGGACGGCGTTTAACGACGTCTTTCAGGGGGGCGGTGAAATGGGCGCGCTGATGCGCGCCTATGACTGGACCTCTACGCCGCTCGGCCGGCCGGAAGACTGGCCGCGTAGCCTCCAGTCCATCGTCCGCATGATGCTGACTTCCCGCTATCAGATGTGGATGGCGTGGGGCGAGGCCCTGACCTTCTTCTGCAACGACGCCTATTCTCCGACACTCGGGATCAAACACCCCCTCGCCCTTGGCAAGCCGGCCAAGGCGGTGTGGGCGGAAATCTGGGCCGACATCAGCCCCTTGATCGACCGGGTGCTGGCCACTGGCGAGGCCAACTATTCCGAAGCCATGCTGCTCTTTTTGCAGCGAAGCGGCTTTCCCGAGGAGACCTATCACACCTTTTCCTACAGCCCGCTCTTCGACGACGAGGGCGAGATCGCCGGCATGTTCTGTGTGGTGGTGGAGGAGACCCAGCGGGTCATCTCTGAACGGCGCCTCACCACCTTGCGCCAGCTCGCCTCAGGGGTCGCGGTCATCAGACGCGAAGACGAGCTTTTGTCGGCGATCAAGAGCGAGCTCGGCAGAAACCTGGCGGACCTTCCCTTCACCCTGACCTATCTGATGGACAAGGACGGCCAGAGCGCCAGCCTCGCCGCCACGACCGGCGTCGACCTGAACCACCCGATGGCGCCGCCAGCCCTCAGGCCCGGCTCAGACCTCTGGCCCCTTCAGGCGGCTTTGGAGCAGGGCCAGCCGACCCTCGTCTCTGGCCTTGGCGAAAGGTTCACCCAACTGCCCAAAGGCGCCTGGGACACGCCGCCGGCCAGCGCCATGCTGGTTCCCATCGCCGAACAGGGCCATGAGCGGGCTGCGGGGTTCTTGATCGTTGGGCTCAACCCCTATCGCCCGCTGGACCTGGCCTACGCGGACTTTCTTCAGCTTCTCGCCGGCCAGATCGCCGCCGCCCTGGCCTCGACCCGCGCCTATGAAGCTGAGCGCAGGCGCGCCGAGGCCCTGGCCGAAATCGACCGCGCCAAGACCGCCTTCTTCTCCAACGTCAGCCATGAGTTCCGCACGCCCTTGACCCTGATGCTGGGCCCCCTTGAGGACGTGCTGGCCGAGGGCGCGCCGCCCGACATCGAGACGAGGGTCAGCCTCGCCCACCGGAACGGGCTTCGCCTGTTGCGGCTGGTCAACAGCCTTCTCGACTTCTCCCGGATCGAAGCGGGACGGGCGAAGGCGGAGTTTCGCCGGACCGACCTTGCGGCGTTTAGCGCGGAGATCGCGTCAGGCTTCCGCTCGGCGATCGAGCGCGCGGGCCTCACCCTCGTGATCGACGCCCCTCCCCTGCCAAGGCCCGTCTACGTCGACCAGGACCTGTGGGAAAAGGTGCTGCTGAACCTTTTGTCCAACGCCTTTAAGTTCACTTTCAAAGGCCAGATCAAAGTCGAGGTCGCAGCCTCGGCCGACGAGGCCTCGGTTGAAATCAGGGTCTCGGACACCGGGATCGGTATTGCCGAAGGGAACCTGCCGCGTCTGTTCGAGCGGTTCCACCGGATCGAGGGCGCCCGGGGGCGCAACTTTGAAGGATCAGGCATCGGGCTGGCCTTGGTTCAAGAGCTGGTGGGACTTCACGGCGGGACGATTTCGGTCGAGAGCGTCCTTGGCGAGGGAACCCAGTTCATCATCCGCCTGCCCTACGGCGACGCCCCTCGTGGTCCTGATCCCCTCGGGGGTGGCGAGGCCGCCTCGCCCAGCGCCTACGCCGAGGCGGTCGTAGAAGACGCCCTGCGCTGGCTGCCGGACGGCGAGGGGCGCGGCGCGGACCTCATACCCGGCGCCGCGGAGGACCGGGCGGCGGGACAAAAGGGGCGGGTGCTCCTCGCCGACGACAATTCCGACATGCTCCACTATGTGCGGCGACTTTTGCAAACCGAGGGCTATCAGGTGCAGGCCGTCGCCGACGGCGAAGCCGCCCTCGCCGCCGCCCGAGCGGCGCTTCCCGACCTGATCCTTTCGGACGTGATGATGCCCGGGATGGGCGGGTTCGGCCTCCTGCGCGCCATCCGGTCTGAGCCCGCCCTCGCCGGCGTCCCCTTTGTCCTGCTGTCGGCCCGGGCGGGCGAGGAGGCCAAGGTCGAGGGCCTGGAAGCCGGCGCGGACGATTATCTGATCAAGCCTTTCGCCGCGCGCGAGCTTCTGGCTCGGGTCGCGGTCAATATCCAGATGGCGCGCCTGCGCCGCGACGCCGCGCACAGGGTCTTGCAGAGCGAGCAAAGGGTTCAGATCACTCAGGAACGGCTGGAGCTGGCCCTCGCGTCAGGCCGCATCGCCGTCTTCCAGTTCGATCCCCTCGGGGACGACGCCCGGGTGCTTGGGCCCCTCGTGTCTCTCTTCGGCGTGTCCGAACAGACCGGCGCCGGCGGCCTGCCCCTCTCCAGCTTTATCGACGGGATTCATCCTGAGGATCGCGCGCGCGTCAAAACCCTCATTCAGGCGTCGATCGACACCGCCCAGCCCTACGAGGCGGAATTTAGGGTGACGGGCGGGGATCGCCCGAGGCGGGTGATCGCGCGAGGTCAGCTCCAGACCGGTGTCGATGGACGAAAACGCCTGGTCGGCGCGGTGATCGACATCTCCGAAGAAAAAGAGGCTGAGGACGCCCTTCGCGAACAGACCAGAGCCCTTCAGACCCTGAACGCCGCGGGCTCGGCTGTCGCCTCCGAGCTCGAGCTTTCCAATGTGGTCCAGACCGTCACCGACGCCGGCGTGGTTTTGACCAAGGCGGAATACGGCGCCTTTTTCTACACCGTGCGCGACGAGGGCGAGGAGCGCTACATGCTCTACGCCCTCTCCGGCGCCGAGAAGGCCGCGTTCGAGCCGTTCGAGATGCCGCGAAAGACCGAAATCTTCGCCCCGACCTATTCGGGCGAGGCGATCGTGCGCGCCGACGACATCTTCGAGCACCCAAGCTTTGGCCGCAATCAACCCTACGCGGGCATGCCCGAGGGCCACCTCGACATCCGAAGCTATTTGGCGGTGCCGGTGAAATCTCGGAGCGGCGAGGTCCTGGGCGGCCTTCTTTTTGGACACTCAAAGCCCGGCGTTTTCACCCCTCAATCCGAAAGCGCCCTTTCCGGCCTCGCCGCCCAGGCCGCCGTGGCGATCGACAACGCGCGCCTGTTCGAGGCGGCGCAGAGGGAGATCGCCCAGCGACGCGCCGCCGAGGCGGAGCTCCAGGCCCTGAACTCAGGCCTCGAGGAAAGAATAGCCCTTGAGCTCGATCAGCGGATGAAGGCTGAGGAAGCCCTGCGCCAAGCCCAGAAGATGGAAGCGGTGGGCCAGCTTACCGGCGGGGTCGCGCACGACTTCAACAATCTTTTGACCGTGATCATCGGTGGGCTCGACACGGTTCGGCGCAACGCCCCGGACGGCAACGCCCGTCTCATGCGCGCCCTCGACATGGCCGCTCAAGGCGCCCATCGGGCCGCAACCCTGACCGCGCGCCTCCTGGCCTTCTCCCGTCGCCAGCCCCTGGAGCCCAAGCCCCTGGATCTTAACCTTGTGGTGCGCGATTCCACCGAGCTTCTGCACCGCACCCTTGGGGAGACCATCGAGCTTGAGGGGGTGCTGGCGCCGCGCCTCTGGCCAGTGGAGGTCGACCAGAACCAGCTTGAAAGCGCGATCTTGAACCTCGCGGTCAACGCCCGCGACGCCATGCCGGACGGCGGCAAGCTGACCATCGAGACCGCCAACACCCTGCTCGATGAGGCCTATTCGGCCATGGACCGGGAAGTGGCGCCCGGCCAGTACGCCATGATCTCGGTGTCCGACAGCGGCGAGGGCATGACCGCAGCGGTGTTGGAGCGTGTGTTCGAGCCCTTCTACACCACCAAGGAGGTCGGCAGGGGAACCGGGCTTGGTCTTTCGATGGTCTATGGCTTCGTCAAACAGTCGGGGGGCCATGTCACCATCTATTCCGAGCCCGGCGAGGGCACGACGGTTAAGCTCTATTTTCCAAGGTTCCGCGGCAGCCTCGGCCCGGAGCGCCCCTTAGGCTGCGCCGGGGCGCCGGAGAGCATGGCCGAGGAGACCGTGCTCCTGGTCGAAGACAATGAGGATGTCCGCAGCTATAGCGCCTCGATCCTGACCGAGCTCGGCTATCATGTTCTTGAGGCCAGTGATGCGGAAGAGGGCCTGGCGATCGCGCGAAAGCCCGGGCGGATCGATCTTCTCTTCACCGACGTGGTGCTCCCTGGCCGATCCGGACGGGTCTTGGCCGACGAGGTCCGCGCCTTCAGGCCCAAGATCAAGGTCCTGTTCACGACCGGATATTCGCGCAACGCCATCGTCCACCAGGGCCGGCTGGACCCCGGTGTGAACCTGATCACCAAGCCCTTCAGCTTCGATCAATTGGCCAGGAGGCTTCGCGACGTGCTGGACGGCTAGGCCCTCACCCTTCTAGGCTCCCCCCATGAGCGTGGCGCTTCGACCCCTGGTGAAGGACGACGGCGATCGGGTCAGGGCCTGGCGCAACGCGCCCCACGTGGCGGCCCACATGTACACCGGCTATGTCGTCGGGGAGGCCGAGCACGCCGCATGGCTGGAGAGGGTCCTTAAGGCGAGCGATTGCCGCTACTGGATTATCCTTTTGGAGGAGCGGCCGGTCGGCCTCGCCAACCTCGTGCGCATCGACAGGGTCAATCGCCGCTGCGACTGGGCCTATTACCTCGGCGAGACCGCCGCCCGAGGTCAGGGCGTCGGCGCCTGTGTCGAATACCTCGTGGCGAACGAGGTGTTCGGGCCCATGGGGCTGAACAAGCTCGTGTGCGAGGTCTTCCTCGCCAACGAGGCGGTGTGGCGGCTGCATGAGAGCTTCGGTTTCGTGCGCGAAGCCCACTATCGGGACCACGTCTTCAAAGACGGGCGGTTTCACGACGTCTACGCTCTGGCGCTCCTCGCCGCCGACTGGACCCTAAAACGCCCCGAGGTCGAGACACGGCTTAAGGCGCGGGGCCGCTCGCCCGAGACCCTCGTGATCAGGCCTGCCTGATGGCCCTGGCGATCCTTCAGGCGCGGATGTCCTCAACCCGGCTCGCCGGCAAGGTGATGAAAGACCTCTTGGGCGAGCCCATGATCGCGCGCCAAATCGAGCGGGTCAACCGAGCGGAGGGTCTCTCTGGGCTCCTTGTGGCGACCTCGACCGGCGAGGCGGATGATCCTCTGGCCGCCTGGTGCGCCTCAAACGGGGTCGAGGTGTTCCGCGGCGCTCTCAGCGATGTCTTGTCCCGCTATATCGGCGCCCTCAGCGCCAAGGGCTGGCCCGAACACTTCATCCGCCTGACCGCCGACTGCCCCCTCGCCGACCCTCAGCTGATCGACCGCGCCATCTTGGAACACATGGCCACAGGCGCTGATTATACCCACGTCCAGGGCCGGTGGACCTATCCTAAGGGCCTCGACGTCGAGGTATGCCGAAGCTCTGTGCTCCGCGCGGTCAGCGCAGAGGCAAAGGGCCAGGACCGCGAGCACGTAACCCGCTTCATCTACACCCATCCCGAACGGTTCAGGATCCACGCCATCCACCGCGACCCGCCGCTTCGCTACCGCTGGACCGTCGACACGCCCGAGGACTTTGCCTTCGTTGAGTCGGTCTACGCCGAGCTCTACCCAAAAAATCCGGCCTTCACCTCCGAGGACGTGCTGGCCTGGCAAGGACGCCATCCGGACCGGGTGCTGATCAACGCCGAGGGGTGATCCCTCCTCCGTCCGCGCCCGATAAGATTGCAGGCGTGTTGCTAAAGACGCCCTGCTTTCGCCGCGTTGACGTCTGAGCGGAGCAGCTGGACGGGATTGCCCAGGTTTTTGATCAATCCGGTACGTCAAATGGCCTGAGCTCATTAGCGTTCGGCGATCCCGGACTAAATGTGGCTTGGCCGCGATCAGGTTAGGGATTGGTAGGGGTGGGAATGCTGAAGGCGCGGTATGGATCAGCTTGCCTCGGCGTGCTGGCGTTGGTTCTGGCCGGGTGCGGCGAGAAAAAGCCCACGACGCCGCCGCCGCCGAGCGTGATTGTCGCCCATCCGCTTCAGAAGATGATCGTCGACTGGGACGACTACGTCGGCCAGTTCGTCGCGGTGGATTCGGTGGACATCCGCCCGCGGGTGTCGGGCTATCTTCAGACCGTGGCCTTCAAGGACGGCCAGACCGTCAAAAAGGGCCAGCTTCTGTTTGTGATCGACCCTCGCCCCTATCAGGCCCTGGTCGACCAGTCCAAGGCGCAGGTGCAGCGCCAGGAAGCGACCCTCGCCAACGCCACGGCCCAGCGCAAGCGGGCCGAGACCCTCGTGGGCAGTCACGCGATCGCCCAACAGGACTACGACACCCTGGTCGCCAGTGAGCGGCAAGCGGTCGCCGACCTCGGCTCGGCCAGGGCGGCCCTTGAGACCAGCCTTCTGAACCTGGGTTTCACCCGCGTGACCGCGCCCCTCTCGGGCCGGATCTCCGACCGCCGCGTGGCCCCGGGCAATCTCGTAACCCAGGACCAGACCATCCTGACCAATATCGTAAACCTTGATCCGATCAGGTTCGCCTTCACCGGCTCAGAAGGGTCGTATCTTAAGTACCAGCGGGAGAACCAGGCCGGTACGCGAACCTCCTCGCGCTATGCCGCCAATCCTGTGGAAATCAAACTTGAGGACGAGACCGCCTATCGCTGGCGCGGCCGCATGGAGTTCGTCGACAATTCCATCGACACCAACTCAGGCACCATCCGCGGCCGGGCGGTCGTGCCCAATCCCGGCCTCTTCCTGACGCCCGGCATGTTCGGCCATATGCGGCTTTTGGGCTCGGGCCGATATCCTGGGCTTCTTGTGCCCGACGAAGCGGTGCAGGCCGACCAGAGCCGCGAGATCGTCTATGTGATCGACAACAAGTCCATTGCTCACCCGAGGCTTGTCACCCTCGGCCCTCTGATCCAGGGGCTGAGGGTGATCCGCTCGGGCCTCAGCGCCGATGACGAGGTGGTGATCGTCGGGGTGCAGCGCGCCCGCGCCGGAAAACCGGTCAGCGCCAAGACTGGAGAGATCAAGGTCAAGTCCGGCGAGCCCGCCGAAGGGGGCTATATCGAACCACCGGGATCCTCAGCCTCCCTGGCCGACGTAAAGTGACGGGACGCTAAAGCTCAATGCGTCTGTCTCACTTCTTTATCGACCGGCCGGTGTTCGCCGGCGTGCTCGCGGTCCTGATCACCCTGATGGGCCTGATCGCGTTTCCGACCCTGCCCGTGGCTCAGTATCCGCAGATCGCGCCGCCCACGGTCAACATTACCGCCACCTACCCCGGCGCCTCCGCAGAGACCCTCGCAGAAACCGTGGCGACGCCGATCGAGGAGCAGATCAGCGGCGTCGACAACATGCTCTACATGGCGTCGAACTCGACCGCTGACGGGCATGTGACCATCACCGTCACCTTCGCCCTCAACACCGATCTCAACGTCGACCAGGTCTTGGTGGAGAACAGGCTCGAGGCGGCGCTCCCGCAGCTGCCGGACGAGGTGCGCAATATCGGCGTCACGGTGAGGAAGTCCACGCCGGACATCCTCCTCGCGGTGCACCTTTACTCGCCCGACAACTCGTTGGACCAGCAGTACGTGGCCAACTATGTGGGCCTTCACGTCCGCGACCCGCTCCTGCGCCTCTATGGCGTCGGCGACATCGGCAGCCGCGCCTCGCGCGATTATTCGATGCGGATCTGGATCGACCCGGACAAGGCGGCCCAGCGCAACCTGACGGTCGACGAGGTCGTGGCGGCGCTCCAGGCCAACAATGTGCAGGTCGCGGCCGGGTCGGTCGGGGCGCCGCCCTTCGATGGCGGCCGGCCCGCCAACCAGCTTGAGATCCAGACCCTCGGCCGGCTGACCACGCCAGAACAGTTCGGCGACATCGTCATCAAACGCGACGATCAGGGCCGGCTGACCCACGTGTCGGACATCGCGCGCGTGGAGCTCGGAGCGGCCGACTACACCACGAACGCCTACTTGGGGTATCTCGAGAACGGCAAGCCGGTGTCCAAACCCGCCGTCGCCCTCGGCATACAGCAGCTCCCAGGCACAAACGCCATTCAAACCGCAGACGGCATCAAGGCCACCATGCAGAGGCTGAAGCAGAGCTTCCCGCCGGGCCTGGATTACCGGATCATCTATAACCCGACCGAGTTCGTTCAGGAATCCATCAACGAGGTCTACAAGACCCTGTTCGAGGCCCTGATCCTGGTGGTCATCGTGGTCATGGTCTTCCTGCAGACCTGGCGCGCCTCGATCATCCCCGTCCTCGCTATCCCGGTCTCCCTGATCGGCACCTTTGCGGTGATGAAGGTGGCCGGGTTCTCCCTCAACAACCTCTCCCTGTTCGGCCTGGTGCTGGCCATCGGCATCGTGGTCGACGACGCCATCGTCGTGGTCGAGAACGTCGAGCGGCACCTTCGCATGGGGGTGGACCCGCGCGAGGCGGCGCACATCTCCATGGACGAAGTCGGCGGCGCTCTGATCGGCATCGCCCTTGTGCTGATCGCGGTCTTTGTGCCGACCGCCTTTGTGAACGGGGTGTCGGGTCAGTTCTATCGCCAGTTCGCCCTCACCATCGCGGTCGCGACCTTGATCTCCCTGATCGTGTCCCTGACCCTGTCGCCGGCCATGGCGGCCTTGATCCTGAAGGCGCACGACCCTGAGGGACACGGGGCGCCCAAGCGGCCCAAGCCCTGGGAAAAGCCCTTCATCGCCTTCGCCAACGGGTTCAACCGGGTCTTCGACAAGACCGCCAACCGCTACGCGGGCCTGGTGCGCAAGGTGGTGCGCATGGCGGTCCTGATGCTGGTGCTCTACGCCGGGCTTTTGATGCTGACGGGCTGGCGGCTCGCGGCCACCCCGCAAGGCTTCATCCCGTTCCAGGACCAGGGCAACGTCATCGTCAGCGTCACCATGCCGCCGGGCGCCTCCCTCGCGCGGACGGACGAAGCCGTGCGCGATGTGGGCCAAAGAGTGCTGAGCGTGCCCGGCGTCGTGGCGGCCTCGATGTACGCCGGGGTCGACGCCCTCAGCCAGACCACCTCCCCGAACGCGGGGCAGCTCTATGTGATTTTCGCGCCGTTTGCGGAGCGCGGCAAACACCACGAGAGCGGCGATGAGATCGCCGCAAAGATCAAACAAGCCCTAGCCGGGGTGGCCGATGCGGATGTGAAGGTGATCCAGCAGCCGCCGGTGCGCGGGATCGGCACGGCCGGCGGCTTTAAGATGGTGGTCGAGGACCAGAACGGCGTGGGCTATGGAGCGCTCGAGAAGGCCGCGCAGAGCCTGGTCGGGGCCGCGGTGCAGACCAAGGGCTTCGGCCAGATCTTCACCCCGTTCAACACCAAGACCCCCCGCATCCACGCCGATATCGACCGGACCAAGGCCGAGACCCTCGGGGTAAAATCAAGCCAGGTGTTCAACACCCTTCAGACCTACCTCGGGTCAACCTTCGTCAACGACTTCAACTTCCTTGGACGCACCTTCGAGGTGCTGGCCCAGGCGGACGGCCCCTACCGGACCGACGAGGCCACCATTGCAGGGATGAAGACCCGCTCGATCTCAGGCGCCATGGTGCCTCTGGGCTCAGTGGTGACGCTGAACCATGAGACCGGGCCCTACCGGGTCTATCGCTACAACCTCTACAACGCCGCCGAAATCCAGGGCGACGCCGCCCCCGGGACCTCTTCGGGCGCCGCCCTTGACCTCATGGAGAAAACCGCCAAGCAGGCCCTTCCCGAAGGCTTCAGCTACGAGTGGACCGACCTCGCCTACCAGCAGCGCGCCGCCGGCAACACGGCGGTCCTGGTGTTCGGGATGTCGGTGGTGTTCGTGTTTTTGCTCCTCGCCGCCCTTTACGAAAGCGTGACCCTGCCTCTCTCGGTCATCCTGATCGTGCCCATGTGCCTTTTGGCGGCCATGCTGGGCGTGAACCTCATGCACCAGGACAACAATATCCTGACGCAGATCGGGCTCGTGGTGCTGATCGGCCTCGCCGCCAAGAACGCCATCCTGATCGTGGAGTTCGCGCGCCAGGGCGAGCTTGAGCACGGCCACGACCGGCGCCAGGCCGCTGAGGAAGCCGGGCGAACGCGCCTTCGCCCGATTCTGATGACCTCCTTCGCCTTCATCCTCGGCGTCATTCCCTTGGCCTTCGCCAAAGGGGCGGGCGCGGAGATGCGTCAGGCGCTGGGGGTTGCGGTCTTCTTCGGCATGATCGGCGTGACCGTGTTCGGCCTTCTGTTCACGCCGGTCTTCTATGTGGTCTGCCGCAACCTCTCTGACCTTTTGCCCAAGCCCCCCAAGTCAAGGCCCAAGGCGGCGACGAGCGAGGGCCTGCCGAACCCCCGCGACGGGGAGTTGGAGCCCGGCGCATGAGGCGGCTTATGCTCATCGGGGGCCTGGCCGCCCTGACCCTTAGCGGCTGCGCCGCCGGGCCCAATTACAAAGAACCACCCGCAATCGCACACGCGGGCGGGGACTTTGTTTCGGCGGCCGGCGCCGGAGCGACCAACCTTGCGCCGCCGGACGACTGGTGGCGGCTCTATCATGATCCGGTTTTGAGCGACCTGATCCAAAGGGCGCTCCTTGCCAACACCGATCTTCGTCAGGCGGAGGCCAATCTCTCAAGGGCCCGGGCGAGCTTGAACGAAACCCGGGCGGCCGCGCTCCCGACCACAAACGGCTCGGGCGGCGCAAGCTATGGCCGAAGCCTCTCTGCCGATGATTCCGCCGCAACCTCTGCGGCAGTGCACGCCGCCCTCGCGGGCGTGCCGGGCGCCAACCCTTCGGTATTCGGCCCGACGTCAGCTCAGGCGGGATGGGTCTATCAGGCCGGCTTCGATATGAACTACGAGGTCGATCTCTTCGGCCGCGTCAGGCGCAGCATCGAGGCCGCCAGGGCCGACGCCAAGAGCGTGGAGGCGGCGCGCGACGCCGTTCGGATCACCGTCGCCTCAGACGTGGCGCGCGCCTATCTCGACGGCTGCGCCTACGCTGAGGAACTGACGGTGGCGCAGCGCAATCTTGACCTTTCGCGTTCGGACTATGAGCTCACGCGCCAAGAGGTCAACGCCGGAACCTTGTCTGCGCTCGAGGCCGCCCGGGCTGAGACTCTGGTTGAACAGGCCAAGGCGGCGATCCCGGTGCTGGAGGGTCAAAGGCGCGCCAACCTTTACGCCCTAGCCGCGCTCCTCGGCCTCGCCCCCAAGGACGCGCCCGAACAGGCCTTTCGCTGCACGGCCGCGCCAAAGCTCGCAGAGCCGATCCCGGCCGGGGATGGAACCGAGCTCCTGCTGCGCCGGCCGGACGTGCGCGAAGCCGAACGCACCTTGGCCGCAGAGACCGCACGGATCGGCGTTGCGGTGGCGAGCCTCTATCCGACGGTAAGCCTCGGGGGGTCGATCTCGACCGCAGCGCCCCAGGGCGCCAATCTTCTCAGCAACACCTATGTCTCCTACGGGGTCGGTCCGCTGATCTCGTGGAATTTCCCCAATATCCTGGTCGCGCGCGCCCGGATCAGGGAGGCGAGAGCCACCGCCAGCGCGGCCCTCGCCAGTTTCGACGGGACCATGCTGACCGCCCTTAAAGAGGCCGAACAGGCCCTCGTCACCTATGGCGCGGAGCTCGCCCACAACGCCGCCCTGACGCGCGCCCGCGACGCCAGCCAGACCGCATACACCCTGGTCCAACAGAGATATCGGGCCGGAACCATCAGCCAGCTCGACCTTTTGAGCGCCGAACAGACCCTGATCCAGGCCGAGCAGGCTCTGGCTCAATCGGACCAGGCCTTGTCAGAAGACCAGGTCGCGGTGTTCAAGGCGCTTGGGGGCGGATGGAACACCGCGCCGCCGCCGGCGTCATAAAACCCCAGGCCTCGGGGGTATTATTGGCGGCGGAGGTTCGAGCGGTGTTCAATAGAGGGCGTCCCTGGCGCGTTCCGACGCTCTGTTCGTTCTCTCGTCAAACCCTCAGCCAACGACCACCTGAATTGCGATCGCCAGGATCAGCGCGGGCGGCGTAACCAGGGCGCCGAGCTTCAGAAAGCGCCAGAACCCCACCGTCTCCCCTTCACGGCGTATGGCGGTGAGCCAAAGGATCGTGGCGAGAGAGCCTGTGATGGAGAGGTTCGGACCGAGATCAACGCCGATCAAGAGCGCATTGACGACCTTTTGCGGCGGGTGGGCCTCAGCGATGGCTGTGCTGGCGATGAGGCCCGCAGGCAAATTGTTCATGACGTTTGAGACCAGGGCGAGAACACCGCCGGCGCCCGCTGCTGCGCCCGGTGTACTGGCGTGCGAAGCGGCGTTCAGCATCTCCGCTAAAGCCGAAGTCAATCCGGTGCGCTCTATGGCTTCCACCATCACAAAGAGGCCCGCGACGAGCGGGATCACCGCCCACGACACGCCCCTAAGGGTGGCCCACGGGGCTTCGCGTTTGCGGGCAAGAACGATCAGCGTCGTCAGCCCGCCGAGGAGGCAGGTCGGGAGGCCCAGCTGCTGGTTAAGGGCCGATACCACCAAGAGCGCGGCGGCTGTTGCGCCTATGCCGATAAGAGCGGTCCAGCTACCCGGGGTCAGTTTGGCTTGCTCGACGTCGCATTCCCAGGGTTCTCCGAGGCTCGAGCGTTCAACCCAACGCAAGACGGCATAGGTGGCGACGATAGAAACCAACGACGGCAGAGCAAAGCTCGCCAGCCAACGCCCGAGCGGCGGGGTATGATCGCCGTAAAGAACGAGGTTGGCGGGATTGGAGATCGGCAGCACGAAACTCGCCGCATTGGCGATGAAGGCGCAGATGAAAAGGTAGGGCAAAGGCTCCACCTTGGCCTTCTTCGCGGCGGCGTAGACGGCGGGCGTCAGCACAACCGCCGCAGCGTCGTTGGAAAGAAAGGCGGTGACCAAGACACCGACGCCGTAGATCAGAAGAAACAGGCGCCCCGGCGAGCGGTTGGCTTTGTTCACGGCGAACGCCGCCACCCAGTCGAACAGGCCCTCCCGCCGCGCCGTCTCCGAAAGCAGCATCATGCCCGCCAGGAACAGGTAGACGTCCAGGCCCTTGCCAACGGCCTTCAGCCCGGCCCCCCATGGAAGAAGGCCGGCGATGAGAAGCACGGCCGCGCCAAGGATGGCCGAGACGGCCTCGGGCAGTTTGAAGGGTCGAACGATCACCCCGGCCGTGGCCAGGGCGGCGATAGCCCAGATCGCAATAGTCGTCGGCGTGAACACCATGCAGTTTGCTCCCCCGTTTGCGATCAGGCGACAGCGGGCCCGGCGGCGCCAGCGCCTTCGGGCGGATTGGCGCAGGCCGGCTTGAGGAGGGGCGCCAATAAAAGCCACAGCGCCAGAGAGCCAAGGGCGAAACTGCCGAGGATGACGAAGCGCCCTGCGCGGTCATCACGGCGCCTTGCCCGACATTGACCCGGCCTGTGCCGTTCAAAATTCGGGCGACCAGCCCCGGCACGGCGACGCTCTGCAGCCCATCCCACCCGAACGGCCATCAACTGTGTTGATTTGCCCAGCGGCGTCGAAAATCAGGAAAAAAATCCATGATCCGCCAGCGCCGCTGTATCCCTCGCTCCATGCACGACGCGGATGATCACCACAGCTTCGGGCAGTGGACGATAGTAAATGACATAGGGGTTATGGAATGTTGCCCGGAGGCCCGGCGCCAGTTGTTCGCGACCAGGACCCGAAAGGGGGAAGTATCGCAGCGGCTCGAATGTCGCCTCTATAGCTCCGATGAATCACGTCGCGGCTTGTTCTGAAGCCTCGGTTGCAATGGTAAACCAGATTTCAGCTAGATCGGCTTCGGCGGCATCGGTCAGGCGGAGGCGGAGCGCTTGGCTAATAGGTTCCTCCCTCGTTCGATGATCCGTGTCGGATCAAAATCATGAATGCGGCCTTCAGCCAGATCGGCAAGGCCCCGGTCAATGTCTGCCTTCAGCGTGGTTAGCTCCTGAAGCTGAAGCGCTCGCTTCGCCTTCCAGTCGCGCAAAGCCTCGCGCACGACTTCGCTGCTCGAAGCATAATCGCCACCCTCGACCGCGCCCTTCACGACAGCGGCCATGTCGGATGGCAGCGTGATCGTCATTCGCTCAATCTCAGCCATATCCATAACCTCAAAAACATTTATGCATACAGATCATACTTTTGAGGCTATGTCCGACCGTCCAATGAACGATGTAAGCCGCGATTGTCGCGTCGCCGGCATGGACATAGCCCGTAAGTCGCCGGCTGGTACGACCACAACAGTCGCAGACGCCAGTAGACGTGAGGGAGTCCGTCTCGACCGCGAATTGGCGTTTAATCATCGCAGGCGAGAGACCGCCGCCTCGATCGTGGCTGTCAGTGCTTTGGCTCCATAGCAGCGGAACGTGAAGCAATCGCCGCCGTGCAAGACATCGATGATGCCGATGAAACATCCGAAGCGCCAAGCTACGTTCGTGACCGCGTTCAGCATGATTTCGCGCGTCAAATCGCCGGTTTGAATGGCCCTGTTTATCGCATTGGCCGAGAAGGTGATCCGATCTGAAAATACATTCAGATCACCACCCACCCACAGCCCACCATATTCCTTGCGGTATTGATCAAACATTAGATCTCTAGCACCCAGGGTTGCGAAATTCATCACGGAACCGACCCCCTTCGTGGGCCTGGCGTCTTCAA
>Ga0116231_10004216_pt1 | contig 29236 bp, 19 predicted proteins | sample S1TSphgellanicum_2_FD_89695 | JGI IMG/M metagenome (GOLD analysis project Ga0116231, IMG submission 89695) | Host-associated microbial communities from peat moss isolated from Minnesota, USA - S1T2_Fd - Sphagnum magellanicum MG | ecosystem: Host-associated > Plants > Peat moss > Unclassified...
TCTTTTATACGTTTTATATTATTTTTCTATTTTATTGTTTTTATTCTTTTTTTTTTTGTTTTATTATTTGTTTGTGTTTGTTTTTATTTTTTTTTTTTTTTTTTTTTTTTTTTTTTTTTTTTTTTCAAAATGGCAAAAGTTTGCCCCAAAAAAATGCGGGTGACTTGCTGAAGGTTTTTTTTATGAATTTATGTTTGTAGCCCAAGTGTCTATGTACTCTAGTTGAATGGTGGGCTCACGAGTCACCAAGTCTCCACCCAATGTTTTGGGGTGCATTGCTAGACTTCAACAAATGGAATATCCAAAATATTTTGAAAGATGCTTCAATTTCTTTCACAATTTATTTTTTCTTACCAAAAATACTTCTTGAAAGTTTCAGCATGTCTAAAAATAATACAATTGTTTTGTGGAACCTGCTTCAACTAGGTATCATTCAAACAGGCTGCTGACAACAGTAAGTACAGTAGCTAGTGGTGAACATTCCTCAAAAGGTGGAAGCAAGTGAAAACTGCTTGTACATTGGTTCTGTAATAGACTATCCCATTCCTCAAAATTGAAACAAAATGAAAAACTACATGAGTTACATAAGGGATTGCTGGGGGAGCATCTCACTGACATAGCAGCACGGCATTGAACAAAAGCTCCCCAAGTATATTACATATTTTGCTCCGCTACAACATTTTCATACCTCCCAGACATGGCAGCATACCATTAGACAAGAGCTCCCCAGCTATATTACATATTTTGTTGCCTGATGGGCATTTTCATGTGTCCCTAGATTTTGTTTTGCTAGTTCCTTGTCCCTGGTTTGCTAGACCTTATGACACACTCTTCTCCATGCCATAACCTGTAAGCTTGACACTCCCTTGCTATTAGTTATTTCTGGTAGCCTGCGTGCTCCAGCTGATCACCTAGTCCATAATGGACTCTCCCCCTCCTCAAAATGTGAGACCAAATGAAAAACTACTTGGTTCCTGCCTTTTCTTATCCTCACAGAATTTGGCAAAACAAAAGAGTACAAATCACCAGATCCAGATCTGGGCTAAATCTTTCTATGGATGATGGGCAGTTTTTTGGTGCATCTTCCTATTAATGATCATCATCACATTAGCTCCCTCATACTTGAATGGGCGCTTTCTAGTGTACAAAACTCCCTGAAATGTCCTACTATGTTTCAATTGTCATGTGCATCAAATTTGTGAATATCCCTCCCAACAAAGAGGATTAGATCTTTTTAGTATACCCAGTATTTGGAATGGGAAGGGACTTAATGCCTACTTATAGGCTGTCTTCATCCTACTAGTAAACCTAAGGTCCTTTCCTTCCCCCTCCTGAATAGTGGGTGTAAGATCCCTTCCCCTCATATTTTCACAAAGAATTTTGAACTCGTTCAGTCTTAGACAAGATTCACTTCCATCTCCATTTTCCACAACTAAACAATAAATTTTTTTTGTAATATTAGTTTGTTTAACTAGTACAAACTGTTCAAGACAGAAATAATTATGAGATAGTAATTATGTACAACCAATCTGATGCAATAACTTGCTTAAAATGTAAGGTCAAACATATATTTTTGAAATAAAAATACTTATGTATTTAGAGAACTTGAACATGTTTAAAATGAGACAATACTCTCAATTCAAGTTCAAATCCAATTTTGAACAGAGGCTAGTTCCTTGTTTGTGTTCCAAGGGCAATTCCAAGAAAAATCGGAACTTCCAGTCAGAAGACTTTAGACCTAAACCTACTTAAATCTGAGAACCTACCAACACTACATTGACAGCTACCATGTCACTCACCATCCATTGGAATCCTGCAGTGACTCGGCTGTGAAGAAACTCCAATTATAGATGGTGAAATTGTGACCCTGATTTCACAATCTCCAGCTGTGCTCAGTATGTGACCCTGCGAAAATATTTTTCACATCCAAGTTTAGTTGTGTACTCTTTTGCAACCCCAACAAAAAAACTGAAACTGGGACAGCAAATAGGTGGGGAACTACTAAAAACAAACCACCTGGACCAATCATTATGATGGGCCAATCAGAAACACTGAGCAGCAGTTAGATCATATTTATAACACTCTTTGTTTTTGCAGGTGCACAGAAATGCTGAGCCTCGTACCGGCAACTTGCCCAATTGCAATTATGCTGAGCCAAAACCATTTTCCTGAGTCAAACCGGCATAAGTTGGGATTTCTTCATCTAATTTTACTGTGCATGATCACATACTGGCCACCGCTGGAGATGCTCTAAGAAGCTTATCCTCGACTCTGTTTGGCTCTTTGGCAATGTCAATAGGAAGTGAATAGTGGAAAGTATTTAAAGGCACTCTGCTTTTGGACTTTTGAGTGACAAAACCAAACAAAAACAAAGCTAGCTAGGCCTAGCCCACACTGAAAATAGAAATTTGATTTAAATAGTAACAACTGACATTGTGTGTAAATGTCCTCTTGAACGTATTTTGTCAACCAATTGAGAGTAACAATGTGTCCTAGATCATCAATCAATTTAAGGCTTTGGTGAAATTTCTTGACAACATTTTGTCCCATTCACCAAAAGTCCACACATAGCATATATTTCATGCTATAAATGGATACTCATCTTTCTCCTTACAAAGTTGGGCCCTTTGTGCATGTGTATATATGATCTAGCTTTGGAGAGTTACAAAAACAAGGGTAAGTGGAAGGGTAGTAGATTCACTCTATCTACCACTGTTGTATGGGTGTACTAGAATTTACACCAAACCCCTTCAGGGTATTAGGGCGGTTCTTAGGGCTCATATTAACTGTGATTCTCAAATACGTAACAATGATATATTACCATGGTTCTAAATGTTATGAAAAAATGAAAATAATGGCCTAGAAGATTTCTAGTTCTCCATATGACTAGCGAAACAAAGTCAATTAAAACTACTTGCATAAGAATCTAAAGGTGAATCTTTTATTTGTATTGAAAAGTTATATTTATTGTCGTTTTGACACTTGAAGTTTTTTGGAGTTTCTTTAAGTGCAAGTTTTGAGCCCAATTCTTCCAATTTCTAAGCCTCTTAATTCTAGTTCAAGCACATTTTTCAAATTCAGGGTTTGGTTCCATATACATAGTACACATTCCCAAATGCTAAAAAGTGTATAGGGGTTTTGTCCTAATAAAAGGAGTCAAGGACTATATTGACTCAAATAAAATTCTCCACCCTTATGACTTTGAAAAATTACCACATAAAATGTACACATTAAAATGTAGTGAAATCAATTGAAAAGTGTTTTTATATTTGTGAATTTGCATTTCAATGAGTTTTTTATAAAGTTATTTCAATGTCCATTGAATGCATAGTGAGTAATGGGCAATCTAATGTTGATTGGTGGTATTAAATTTGAATGTCTTTTATTCTCTGTCAAACTAGACCATTTTTCTTAACATTTATGGATGGACATATATTGATGATTATGGAGGTTTAGTAGTGAAAATAAGTTGAAAATATGTTTTTTTTTGTTATACATTATTCTCCTTTTAAATATTCAAATGTGCTCTTGACCTTTTAAGTTAAATAATTTGAAAAACTTCCTTGACAACAAAAATGATTTTTGTTATGTGAAAAAAACAAACTTTGATGCATTGTTTTGAAAATAGCATGTCTTATGTACAATTATTTATATGTATGGTGGATATGTTTTACTACATTTGCATTGATATGTTAAAAGAATGTTAATCTTTATAAATTTAATTTATAATATATCACGGAGGGTTTCAATCATGTATTTAAAAAATCAACTTGAGAATTATTTTTTTGGTTGAAATGTACACATTTGATTTATGTAAAAAATGATCATTCTATACATACAATTAATGACATGCTTTTTGAAAATTCGTGAAGACACATGTCCAAATTAGACTTTTTAAATTGGCATGGTCATCCTCCTATAAGCCAAGTTTGCTAAAACATGGAAGCCATGATTCAAAGGCAATAAAGCCCAATCCTTAAAATGAATTTAGGCTTGGTTTTGACTGGTTTTTAATATTGTGTTCTCACTCATAGGTATAAAGCTTCACAATAAATTAAAATAGGGGAATGTATAGATATAAAGTTCAACAATCAATCAAAAATGAATATTTAACTATAAAATTTAACCTACTTGTCAATTTTTTTAAAAATTGAACATGTTGACATAATGAAATTGAACATGTGTTTCAAAATGTTGTTTCATAGTTCCAATTTTGGTTTGGATCTAACAAAAGGTTAATTTTATGGTCTATTTCTTGTGTTGGTCCCGACATAAGGTTGCCAACTTGACAAGTTAAAATCACAAAAACCTAAAACCTTCATATTTAACATTGCAAACTAGATACATTGTCAACATTGGTCTAAACTCAATTTCACATTAACTAATAAACCCTGAATGTCATCCAAATTATCTTTTACAAACCATTATATTATTACAAGTGGACTTGTTATATGTGTAATAAATACAACAATACATGATTGAAACTTACAATGTTATAAATGGCCTTTTATACATCATTTACACTTACAAAATTAAAGTGATTACTTACTATGTAACAAAATGTGAAATAAATAAGTTGACAAATTTATCACTTTATAATGGCATTGTGGTGTAATTCTTGAGGATCATGTTTATCCTTATGAAAGTGAAGGGTTCAATCTCTTATACTTGCACCTTAAAAGTTAGCTTGGGCTAGGTTAACTAAACTAAATTAGTTGGGTAGGTGAGGTTAGGTTAGGTTTAAGCTAGGTTAATGAGCTAGGTTTGCTATGGTAGGTAGGTAAGTCTAATAGGTTAATCAAAAGACTTATTGCATACCTACTTATTATTTTACCTAAGTACACTAGCTAAGTAGGTGTCTAAAAAGCTAGGTTAGGTAGACTTCATAAACTAGCTTAGGTAGCTAAAACACTTGGCATCATGCAACTAAACCCATAAAGTAGTCACAAAATCAAATTCCATGTAGGCTACATGGGGTTCATGTCATATTCATGTTCACCCATCGTAATGGATGAGAAAATGAACTATAATTGTAAAGCTTTATGACTATCATTACAACTTTCATGCCACATGATGTCTTTTGCAACTAGTTGTTCAATGGCACTTGTCCAAAACAACTAAAGCATTTTGTAGTTGCAAGTGTTCAATATAATTAAAATCCAATTGTAAATTGAATTTGTAATTTCCAAATTCCTTTTGATGAATGTGGAAAAAAAAATAAAAATAGGATACATGAAAATTTTCACCTATGTTCAAAGCAAAAGGGTTTACCCAAAACCAACGCTATTAACATCCCTTCTTTTGGGGATGTGTCAAATTGGGTGTCCTTGGTAACTTTTAGGTTCAACAAGTTTTTAAGGTTTAAAGACATCCCATCTAGGCAGGCTTAAGGGATGACAAGAATGACAACAAGATGGTGGTAAACATTAGGATGATGTTGGAGGGTAATGGGATTTTTTAAAACAAAAGGCGAAGGGAAAAAATGTGGAAGAATGACAAACTCAATTTTTTTTTGTTATTTAATGACAAGGGGATAATGGCCCAATTATGATAAGGAAACATCAACCAATGTTGAATAGATGGTAAAGGACATCGGACAATGTCAAGGAAACTCCAATAGGTGTTAACAAGGTCAAAAAAACTTTAAAAAACAACGGGAAAATGTTGAGGGACAACAAGGGTGCCAGAAAAAATCAACAAAATGACAAGGGATGTTGGGCAATACCAAAAGAGCATTGGGCAACATTAAAAATATATTAAGAAATTTAAAGGAATAGCTAAAAAAGGTAAATCCAAACCAAATTAATTAATTTTGGTATATATATATATATATATATATATAGTTATTACAGATGGCAAGAACGATGTAAGGACATCCCTCCTAACAACCCTAAAAGTAACCCACTTGAATGATTCGCATGTGTTTACATGGAAGGTATATGCAAGATATCAAAAAATTCAAATGATGTTAAACCAAATGAATTTTGATAGGTATTTAGAAGTCAATACTAAGGAAGGTATGATCTATGTACATAATTTTCATTGGAAATGTTATTTATGTACATATGGGTCAATTTTCAATACCTTGCCACATATCCAACTAGATACCTAGGTCATTTTTCAATATCTAATCAACATTGAACCTTCTTATTAATGTTGGGAAAACATCAAGCAAAAACCAAGATATAAGGATTTGTATTGGTCCTAGAAACAAATAATTGACCAAATTGATATGACCTGAGGCAATAGTAACTTTATATAAACACCTACTTAGTAAGGATTAATGTTGTGCATGGTTTTTCATCTTTATAAAAACCTTTGGTCCCAATTTTGACATTGAAAATTTTATTTGGAGGTTTTTTGAATGGGGGTTTGTACCGAATTTTTCCATTTTCGAAACCTTTCAAATTCTAAAACCTTTAACTTCAATTTGAAAATGAAATCCAATTCTATGTACACACTACACATTCCCCAATGCGAAAAATTGTACAACTCCAAAAGTTTGCAACAAATTAAAAGATGGGTTTATATAGGTGCGAGTTTAACAACTAATTTAAAATTGATATGTTATTATAAATTTCAATTTGCATATCAATTACTCCAAAAAAGTCACCTTTCCTCCCTAAAGATCATGACCTTGAATTTGAGAATTTTTTTTCATATAGTTAAATTGATTTTGATTCCAATTTAGCAAAAAAATAGTTCCAAAGTTTGGTTCTTGTCCTAGTCCCAATAAAAAGGTGTCAACTTAGGTTTAGGTCACAAGAACCTAAACATCAACCCTAGATTTAACCCTTCAAACTAGTACATCCTAATAGGGATGTGAAGTAATACCAATTTAACCAAAAAGGTTCAATTAACTTCAATACCAAATAAATCATTACCACATAAAGAAAATTTGCTTTGGATTATAATACCAAAACTAAACTAAAGGTGTGATCATAGTCAAATGAGTCAAAAACCATGTCAAACAACAAAAAAAAAACTATCAATTTTGTCAAACATATATATGTAATGTCACTCTAATGTCATGTTGATTAAAGAAATTTATGCTAAATGATTTATATGAATGCTGAAGAAATTTTTTTTAAATCATTTAATTTAATAAATTGATTTTTGGTTTTAGTAAAGGACTTTTGAACTTTAACACCCAAAAATTAGTATTATAAAACATTATGCTAAGGATTGTTTTAATAAAACAATTTTGATAGGAAATATTTGAAATGATGATAACTTATCATCCACACTCATAATTTTAAAATGTGGTAATTGATATTTTATAAATTTAAAATATAATTTTAGAATGTTTAAATTTTAAGAGTCATTTGCTAAATGTAAATGGGTTATAATATGTATAACATAGGAAAAAATGGTGGCTTATGATACAAAAACTAAAGCTTAAAATAGTTATCATATTTTGGCATGATTTGAAATTATAATCATTTTTCAAAACAAAAGGTAGAATCAAGCAAAATTTGTACATTTTTTAAAAATTCATATTTACTCAAAAAAAGCACAAAAATAATGTAATTTATTGGGGTAATTGTAAATATTTTTAAAAACATATTGCAAAAATAAGTCCTTCAAAAATTCCCTTTTATGAAAAAGTCAAAATGTTCACAAAGGGCCCATTTGTGGTAAATAGTCCTTTGTCATCATTGGCTCATTTGATTGTGATCACACCCTTAATTTTATTTATTTACAAATCCCATACTTATTTAAGAGGTTAATATTTTTTCTTAGAAAAATCAAATACCACTATGTAAAGCTATTGAAATCTTTTCAAAAGATTTGACCATTGAATACAAGCTCATATGTTACAAACTTGATACCCACCTAACATTTACCCAAATATGCGTAATGGATATATATATATATATATATATATATATATAAAGTTATGGATAAGTTTGAAATAAAATGAAACATTACAAATGGAACACTCTTCAAGAACACACTTGTAAATTTGAAGCTCAGCATAAGGTGCAAGCATTCAATTGTGAACCACACCCAACCCCTTAGGCCATTATATTTTTTATAAATCATTAAAAAATTTAAGGTGTTACTTATGATATGTGTTAAGGTTTACATTAAAAATTTGCCAAAAATAACTATGTATGAATCCTTTTACACTACAAAAATAGTGATTATATTTTTTTTAATTAATTGGAATGATTTCAAATTTTCAAAGACAAGTATTATTATCAATTTATTAAAAAAAATTCATTTGTAATAAAAATTTCTTTTCAAAATGTTACATACACAAAATTAAACATTGGTTTTAACTACTTTGGTACATGTTTGCAAAATTACACCCCATAAGATTCAAAGTTTATTGTGTAAACAAACATATGTGATTACATACATTCAAAAATGGGATAATAAAGTACATGAATAATTTCTATTAATATTTGACAATGAGAAAAGAAAAAATTAACATGTCCTATAAGCATTATTGAGGTTTTGATTAAGTTGAATAAGAATTTTTGAAATTGATCCAATTTTTTTGGGATATTATCATAATACTGTAAATGGAACAATTATTAAATTTTACATCATTTGGGATCATAATTTCATAATTTGCATGTATCCCTCCCATCACCATCGATTAAATATAAAGATAAATTATAGAATTTAAAAATGTAACTTGAACATAAATTGTTTGCAATGGTTGCACATTATGTCCTTTCCAATGTTAACTCCTTCCTCTTGTGGTTAAAAAAAGTTGGGCATGGTTCATTTACAATGAAACTTTACCTTTATATGATATAACCTAATGCATAATTCACACTAATAGGAGCCATAACAAGTATAACCATTGTTTGGTTTTTTCATGTTTCAAAGTGGTAATTGAAGTTAGTGTTGAAAGTGTTACATTTATTTATATAACAACGTTCATAATGTATTATGAGAGGGCAAACTTATCCTTGGGTGGTACCACTAAAAATGTCACACCTCAAATTTCTAAGAACTATCTAATTTCAGGACAACATAGGACTCACATAAAGAAAACTTTTCATTCCAAATTATTTATCAAAAGGTTACCCAAGTCATGTAGAATTCAAAACTCTAATTGAATTTACAAAAAAAATTGTTTTGATGTGGAAAACAAATGCATAAGGAAAAAGTTTCAAGAATGTCACATGAGGGATTTTTTTTATCAAGAACAAAAAAGGAATCTATTTTTTGGGAATTTATCTTGGATGTTAATTTTTAAGAATAGTTCAAATGCCAACCTACTTGGTTTCTTTTATAGATAATTGATTGAATCAATTTTCATTTAGTTATGAGTTTTGAAAGTCGCAATTTTGAAATCCTAAAAGGCCATCGATGTTAAGAACATAAATGATAACTATTTTCATCTTTTGTTATTTTTAATGACTAGTTTGAATCATTCCTTTATGCATGTACTAAATAAACAAGAAAAAATATTTAATGTGTAAGTGTAAGGACTTTTTTTTAAAAAAAGTCAGGAATTGGGTCAAGAATGAAAATGTTAATGCTTATTATAGGTTTTTGGGTGCTCATTATTTTTCATGAATGTATGTAAAAGTGAGGAAAACATAGCCCACCTAGTCCAATCAAATAAACCAATGTATAAGTAGATGGAATTTTATATTTTAAATTGGGTCCAACTTTCCTATGATTTTGACAAGGTGGTTCTTAGTGGTACCACCCAAGGAAAAGGAATGTGTGAATAAATTTGAAATCAATTTAATGAATAAAAAATATATGAAATATATGAAAATTTTCAAAAAGGGATTAATTCAACATTCCAAATATCCAATTGGTGTTCTAATTATGTTTGTTAAGAAAAAAATGGTTCCATACAAATGTGTGTTGATCATTGTGGACTAAATTGACCACCATTAAGAACTAATACATTTTACTTTTAATATCAAGGTTGTTGGATCAATTAAGTCATATTAAAATCTTCATTAAGGTTTATCTACATTGTGCATATAACTTGGTGTGTATTTGGGGAAATGACAAATGGAAAACTATTTTTCAAACCCATTATAGCCATTTCAAATATATGGTGATGCCTTTTGGCCTTTACCAATGCACTTGCTATTTTTCAACATTTAATAAATGATGTTTTCCATGAATACTTGGATGATTTTGTGGTTTGTTACATTGATAACATCCTCATTTGTTCCAAGAACATGAAGGAACATGAACAACATGTTTGACTTGTTTTGAACAAGTTCAAAGAAATTAAATTCTACATTAAGTTGGAAAAATGTGAATTCCATCAAACCAAAGTGAAATTCTTCTAGTATATTATTTTTAAAGATGGCATTTACATGAATCCTTGTATGGTCCTTGAACCATTGTGGATTGGATTACCTTAAATTATATTCATGATGTTTAATGTTTTTTGGCCCCAAACATCTTTGAACTCAAGCATTAAAAGTAATTTTTGATGGCAAACCATTTCTTTGTCAAATTTGTGAAAATGTGAAAAAGAATCCTTTTGCTATTGGCATCAAAGGTTGATGGAATAATCAAAGTAAGGTTAAAAAATTTCTAGCAATCATGACAAGTTTGAGTTTCAAAATGTTTTGTTATATCATGATGAATTTTTGTATCTACTTGATGGCCTTATTCAACTCCAAGTATTTCAAGCTAGACATGATGTTCCAATTACAAGCCACTTTTGATTCAACAAGACCATGGAGTTAGTCTCTCAAGATTATTGGTGGCCACAATTTTGGAAATATGTGAAGGAGTTCATGGGGTCATGTGATGTTTGTGCACAAGTAAGGAATCCTCGTCATCACCCACATGGTCTTGTAGTTGTTGCCAATCCTTAAATTACCATGGTTTTCAATCTCCATGGATTTTATTATAAATTTTTCACTTTTTTAATCATATGACTCCATTTTGGTAATGGTTGACCATTTGACAAAGATGGGTCAATTTATTCCTTACAACAAAACAATAATTAACGAAAAGATAGCTAAGTTATTTCTTGATCATGTTTTCTAGTATCATGGCCTTTCTAAAGATACCATTTCTTATCGTGGACTTTAGTTTACATCCAAGCTTTGGAATTTTTTTTTAAACTATTGGGTGTGAAGGTGAAGTTGTTGCCAACCTTCCATTTTTAGTTGGATGGACAAATAGAATGGGTCAATCACATTTTAGAACAATATTTGTGCTACACAACTAATTATCATTAAAATATTGGTCAAACCTTCGTCCATGGTGAAGTTTGTTTACAACAACACATTGATCCATTCTTCAACACAACAAAAACCTTTACTTGCAAATCATGATTTGCATCCTAAATTTGACATCCAAAGTGTAAACAACTTTGTGAATCTTGTAACTAAAAATCAAGCCATGTGGTTGGTGGGCATTCGAATGCAACTTGGATTCAAACTTAGGAATGCACAGAAATATTACAAGGAAAATGACGCACTCCCAAATCCCTTGTTGAACCCACTTGAGGGTCCAACTATGTAGATTTGCGAAAAGTTGGGACTTGAGGGTCGCTCCCGACTTCCAGCACTAAAAGGGGGTAGAAGGGCGTGCTAGAAGTCCCAGGATTAGATTAGGAAGATGGACTAAATTATCAAGCTTGAATCTGCATCCAAAACTAACCACAAGAGGGTTAGTTAGCATTCGGGAACACCCTTGGGTATTTGGACAAGCCACGGGCACTTTGACACACAAGACTCACCACGGCCCGAATTCGGGGGAAGCCACCACCTTCCCCATATAGTATTCTTTGTGTCTCACTGTGGAGGCTACATCCGAATGGCTCTTTTTCCCGAGACTCCCAAGTTGGAGTCCCGAAACTGTCCCGGGTTGGAGTCCCAGGACTTTGGACGCTCATAGTTCTTCGCCCCGAACTCAAATCAGGACGAGGTTTGAACCAAAGTTGTAGCTATTGTCGAGAGCTTTCCAACGCCATGTTGCACTCCTTGAGGCAATGTCGGGAAGAGGTCAATTCCCGACTTTTAGTGGTCGGAAATCAAACTGCCAGTTTGACTCCTGACCCTTCTTTTGCCCATAACTTGAGCTTCAGATGTCCAAATGGCCCATGCAATGCCATTTTGGGCATCTACGCTTCAAGACCTTTTCATTGATATAAAAAACGTATCAATGCAAGGAGATTTGACCCCTCAAATCGGCTTCTAAGTTTTCGGAAGTCCCGAAGGACTCCATTTTCCCACTTTTGGGAGTGTGAGTTGCATTCTCACACTTAGCCCCAAAGTGGGGTTGCGACAGAAAATGTCGATGACCATCACAAAAACTAACCAAACTTCAAGATTGAAGACCAAGGCTTTGATAACAAAACATTAAGATAATTTAACTTTTGAAAAAATTGAACTACAAAAGATTTGTTCCATTCACCATCATAAAAAAATCAATGCCATGGCCTTATGGCCCAAATTTCTAGATTTCATGAAAATTAATCATGTGTCCAAGTTTATTTGTTGTAACCTTATTGTGCATCTACCATTCCAATAAGAATTCATGAACCACCCCCACTTATGAAAATCAATGGCGAAACAAGAATATGAAGTGGAAGATGTTTTCATTTAAGAGTATCAAATCATCAACTCTAATACCTCATTCATTGGCATGGATATGATGTGAATGAACGCACTTGAGAACCAACTAAACACCTATCAAATGCCATGGAGAAATTGAGAATTTTATTGATGATATTCAAACAAATTCAAGGCCACTAATCTTCGTGAAACTCATCACTAGGAGGGGAGGTGATGTTGTTCATGTTCCTCCATGTTCTTGGAAAAAATGAGGATGTCATCAATGTAATAAAATATGAAATCATCCAAATATTCTCGGATTCATATACCCAAATGCATAAATTCACACTACTAGTTGTCACCATTATTTTTAAATAGAAAAAAATGACTTGTTTGTTGATTTGAATTTTTTTACAAATGATATAGTTTTGAAAAAAAACTAATACAAACCTTGGCATAAAATTAGATTAAAAAAATAATTTTGCTTAAATTTTTTTAAATATGTTAAATAAAAAGCAATCACAATGTATTAATTGGTCTAAATGGCCTATTAAGATCAACCACACCCATCCCTTTGGGTGATAATTTACTTTATGTTTTTTTTCAAAATATCTTTAATTCAATCAAAAAATTATATTATTATGTTAAGGTTTGTTTGTGTTAAACATTTGCCAAAAGTATTTTATTTTCAAATTTTTTCAAGAAGTTGAAATAATGTTTTTTCTATGCAAAAACGTTATTTACAACTATTCCAAAATGTTTTTGGCTATTTTTTATTCATTATATTGAGTTCAAATCTCAAGATATGTTTACCAATATCTTGGACAATGAAAAATAACATTATATAAAAAGAATTCCATTTTTAGTTCTCTTATATTTTTGAAAATGTTAAATGTACAAAAAAAACAATGGTTACAAATACTTGTGTACACATTATCAAAATTATACCTTACTATGAAAACAATGTGGTTTTCAGTAGCAGCATCACAATTAAGATGCTTGTAAAGTGAAGTTCATTTGTTTGAATGATTGATTTTGTCCAATTCAAATCAAAACAGGGTATGATTCTTCTAATTAAAAAAAAATAGTTAATATTTAGTCAAAATGGACACTACATTGGACATGTGGCATTTGGCACATGGAATTGTTCGACTTGATTAATGTGAGTAATGTGATCTATTGAGGTTCATCGAACTTGAAATTATATTTTTCAATATTAGATTCATAAGCTTTGGGTCAAATGTGACTATGGGTGCAAACGGGATAATATGAACTATATTCACCTACTTTTGGGACTATTTTTGGAAGAATATTTTTTAGAAGATATATTTTTAATTATTCAAAAAAATTCATAATTTTTTAAAAAATTATTTATATTATTATGTCAAGGTTTATATAAAAGATTTCAAAATATATGTAATTTTAAAAAGTTTTGAAGTCTATTTATAAGTCTTTTTAATGCTAAAAAAACACCCATTATAGTGTTTAATGAATACTTTTGAAAGCTTTTTATTCATCAAATATTTTTCAAATTAATTCACGTTCCAATGATATATTATGAACTTTATTATATAAAAAAAAATTGTACTTTCAACACCAAATTAAATTACTATTTCTAAATGTGAAAAACTAAGCACATATTACATTTGTTGTGGTTTTTGTTAGTGTGATGCACCCTTATGGATTTGTCCATCATTCAATCTAAAAAAAAAGAAATATTTTCAGATTATTTTTATAGCAATACAATAGTAGGTTTTAAAAAAGAAAATAAATGTTAGTTATCACATCGACTAGTAGTTTCAATCATCTCAATCATGATTAACATACAAACTTTTGGCATAAACAACTAATTTAATCTAACTTAGGAGATTTTTATCCACTATTTGTTGTGAGTGAAATTTCAATCATAAAAATTAGTGTAAAATCTTTGTTATGTAATATTGAAAAAAATTGTTAGGAGTGGTTTTTATTAGTGTCAATGCACCTAACCCAAAGTTCTACATACCTTAAAAATCCATATTTTGCATTTTAGAACCTATGCATAACCATTTTTTACATGCATGCCTTTTATGTATCTATAGGATATAGGTGGATATGCTTGCAAAGGTAGGTATGCAAGGTTTAAGTTAAATAAGGTCTAGGGTTTTGGGTATTAAGGTATTAAGTGTTTATAATTTTAAAGTTTAACTAACTATGCCATTGTGACTTATTTCCATAGTGGCAAGTAGGTGTTTCCCAAGTGTTGTTTTTTCAAACAACTTGCTTGGAACTTGTGTTTGGCCTACAACCACCATCTTCTATTGCCTTTAGTCAAATCAATGATTTCACTTTCACCAATACTTCTATACTTTCAACTTTCAAGTTCACATTTTAGTTTTCTATACAACTTTTTTTACACATTTACATTTGCCATCTTTTGGGCTATAATGTTTTTCCTTTCCTCTTGTAAATATGTTTGTGCTTTACAATATGAGCTTGCAACTTGTCTTTTGCTTATGAGATTGTGGATTGTGTCTTTCACCTACAAACTTGTGAGGAAGGTTGAGGGTACTAGTTTTTTCTAGGTAGTTTATTTCTCAAGCTTGTAGCTTGTGTCTTTTGTTTATGAGCTTACAACTTGTGTTTCAAGGTTTAAATTTTTTGTAGTTTTTAACGAGTTGTTATTCATTTGCAAGCATGTGGCTTGTGTGGACGGTGACATTTGGAGAACCAAACACAAAAGGTTCAATGCAATTCAAAAATTGTGATTTGCCTTTGTAAAGTAATTATTTTAATTGCTTCCTATTCAATGGCAAGGTTGTAATGATAGGCCTTGCAAAAGCTTGTGGAAGTGTAGGGCCAAAAGCTAAATTGGACATAGTCTAAATGCATTTTTCTGGATCCCATGAGGTGACAGATATGCACCTTGGGCCTTCTATAAACTAAACATTAAAAAAAAAATCTTGTCACACTAGTAGCATGTAGCATAATAGGTTTTTTCATCATGCATTTTATGCCATACATATTCTTTGGGTGTTGATGTTTTAAGTTAAAAAGCAAGGGATGAAAAGGGTCAATCACTTAAACAAGACAAAGAATGGAACTGAATCTACCATGAAAAAATATGTAGAAATTGAACATACTAACATTGCTAGGATGTATTTCACTGAAATTGCAATACATCGCACTTTTTACAATGAATCCAACTAAGAAACAACTTCTCAAGAATTGGAAAGTTGTGAGTCTAGGTTCAATTTCATAGTTTTTTGGTAATATTACACCCTACAAGAAAACAAAAGAGGTGCAAAAATCTTTTATGGATGAACTTTTTTTTTATCAAGGGGTTATTCTTGTTAAGTGTTATTGAAAACTTTAAATGAGGTAGTTTGGTTTCCAATGAGACCCACACAAAAGGTTTTCATAAAAAAATAATGTATAATTTTCCTTTCATGATGAAGTTCATAGTTACAAAACTTGTGTTGCCTTATGTGAATGTTGTAGTTTTTATTTCAACTATGTTTGACCTTTGGATGAGCAAAGGTGCACATAATACCTTTGTCCTTGCATGTCATTAATTTTTTGGGAACCAAAACATGTGACCATAAGCATGTTAATCAAATGCAAGCCTTATTTGAAGTGTATAAGGCTTCATTAACAAGATAATTTGTTATGTTAAAGATGAAGGTACAAATCTATGTACCATGAAAACTATTTTTAAGTAGGTAATAGTTTGTGAAGACTTAGAGATTGTGCAACCATTCGAGGGTGTCTATTTTGGACATGTTTTTTCTAAAGCTTGCCAATGCACCATTCGAGATGAGAAGGTCAATGAAGGTTTGATGTTAAACTACTTATGTTAACAAGTAAGAAACATTAGGAGGTCATGCAAGTGCTTGCACCTTTTCCTATTTGTGTTCATGAATTTGATTTCAACAAAGTTCACATGATGTCAAGGCTTTGATGCACATTGACCCAAATTCATGGACTTGTTTATTGTCAACAATTACATGGAGGGAAAGAACTTCATGATTACAATAAAAAAGTATGATTTTGAAATGCTAATTCTCTTTTTGATAAGAATTTATTAAAAAAATTATAGGTTTTGATTAATCTAGCACCAAATGAAAGTGTCACACAATTTGCATTGGCAATGTTAGTTTAAAATGTCACCAAAAGACATTATAGTTAAACATGTAAATGATATTATCTAAACCCTAAACCTTATTTTCCGTTAAATGTTCCTTAAGTACATGACTTGCCTACCTTTGTGTTTGATTTTTCTAATGTGCCATATGGTTTACCCTAATTTCTTTGTTTTTCCATTGTAGGTGAAATGTGAGTTATGTTTTTTCAAAAAACTTATTTGTTGTTGAAGTCATGTGAAGATTTATTGAAATGGTGGAAAAGGTGCAATCACATTAAAAGGAGCCAAAGCAAATGTAACCAATGCTAATTTTTTATGTTTTAGTGTGAAAATTTGTATTAAATGGTGCAAGTCATTCAAGAACACTCATGACAATTTTTTATATGTGGCATGATTTGAAATGTATCTAATGAGAATAAAATATTCAAAAACACTCATTAAACATTGTAAGCAATGTTTTAAAGAATTTAAATAAGGATTTTTATTTTTTAAGAATGTTTTTAAATATGACATATTTTGGAAGTGTTCTTTAAACATGTTATATTTTCATATTGATAATAGGTTGTAAGATATTTTGGGTCAAATTTGATTTTTTTAAACTTTCAAATGAAATATTCTTAAAATATCCTAAGAATATTTCAAAATAGTAAGGAGGCAACCTTAGTTCCTATTAACATGTTTGGACTTAAGAAGCAAATGAAACCCAATTACTTATTGTTGGGTACCTAGCTTGACAAATCTTAAATATTGTAGGGAGTCAGATTAAAATCGAAGAATTTTTCTTGATTATTAAGATTTTTGACTAGGCTTCATAGTTGTCAACTTGGAACATGGAATTTGATTTAGCTTGTTATGATTTCCAAAAACTGAGCGAATGACCAATAGTTTGGTTGTGAAGGATTTGCACACAAATCCCTTGAAGACTTTGGAGACACTAAAGCTAATTTGTTGGAGTAGATGGAAGAAAAATTTGTAGACCACTTAGTACATGAGTTTGTTAAAATTGAAAATCTAGTAAAAGATGAACTATATAGAGATCTAGAAGGGAAAATTGCAAGTTGTTTTATCTAACTATTAAATTTCATTGTATCCAATGTGCTTTGCATTCATGTAGATATGAGGCCTTAGGAGATGACAATGCAGTAAAGAAGTAATGACTATTTTTCAAGTTTGTTTGGGGATTAAGGTTTGCTAGTGTTTTTAATTTTGCCGCATTGTTGGGTGATCAAGCTTTTGTGGGTGCTTCCAGTTTGTGAGTATTTGCAATGGAGGAATGTGGGTGTTTTTTATTATGTTGCTTGATCGAATGTTTCTACTTTGTAGGTGTTTGTAATGGAGGGTTGCTAGTGTTTAAGTTTTGCTTATGTTGTTGGGATGTGGGGTGAACAAACCAATGAACATGCTGATCAAATTTGATCAATATCATATGAATGTGTGATCCATAAAGGTCTCACAAATTTTCATGGTTGCAATTTTTTACTTGTTTGTAAATTTAACATTCCACAATCGAGGTCCATAGAAGATGTACTTGATATGCATTGCAATCAACTTGTTCTTTAGCACATTGTGAGTGTTGAAATTTCTCCTACATGATGAATCCACCTGCTTAATTTTCTCAGTATGACTGGATTTGAGCATTATCCCATTGGAATTGGCTTATGGATGTTCTGTTAGTGATTCCAAAATGTGAACCATTTTTCTTCATTTAAAAAATTAAATTTAAAAAAATACCTATTATTTACCCCAAAAAGGGGTATATGAAGATTGGGTACTGGAACCCTACCCATCTACCAGAATCCTATATTTTTATATGCCTATCTGGAACCTAACCAGATGAAAAAATCTGAATGCTAATGTACCCTTACCCAACTCAAAACTAAATGGCAGAGTTTTGCCAAAAATCTGAAAATTATTAAAGTGATTTTGGAGGTTTTCAATTGCCAGAGGTCAGAAATTCTTTTTAAAAATTTGCCAGATTTCTATAAGTGTGTAGCCAAAAATGTAGAAGGAGGAGCAAAGATTTGTACTTGATATTTGGATTATTAAAGAGTTTGACAAGAATGGAATTCCCAGAAGCAAGCACAATTTTGTTACTGGAGGCCAAGCTGCCTGAATGTAGTACTAGTCTTCAGCCAGATATGAAGGTCTCATGAGTGACACTTATCAAGAACTGGGAACTTCAGAGGGTCTAATTGTAATGAACCCACAACATGATCACTGCATACTCCAACTTTCTTTCTTTCTTTCTTTCTTCTTACTTTCTTCACAATGTAGCATCAAAACAGAAGATAGAGAAACACAACTGCATTTCTACTTCCACACCCACTGCCCCCACTCCTACCACAACACCAACTAGGCAGTTTGCTAGCTTCATGGAACAAGAATATGAAAGATGATTTCTGGGAGCAATCTGTCAACTAAATCTGGAAATATAGGAATTGAATGTGAGTTGGGGTGTTAGACCTCTGTGCCGTGCATCTTCATGAGCTGGAACAGTACTATTAAGCTGTCTCACAGTGTAGTGGTGCACTAGATCAATTCCCTATCAATTCCCAAGTTGTTCACTCAATTGAAGCAGCTTATTTCCTTGCACCCCATTTACAGTAGAGATTATGATCTGCAAAGGAGATAGCAGTCTTTAGTAATCCTTGCTCATTGCTATGCAAAGTTCAGATAGTTTGCCATCAAAACATTGGCACATGTCCTGCTCATGATTCCTTCATCCAAAAAGCTCCAGAGGATCCTCCTTGATCCAAGACCCGAACCTAAACCCTAAAACTCACACTGTAATTTCAACCAGTTATTGGTTATAGAGTCTAGGCAAGTTTCAGAAAGTTGTCAACTATTCAATATTGAATCCAAAGTTGAAAAAAGCTTCAGCTTGTCTAATTTCTATGGGTTATAAAATCAAGCTAGCTTGAGATTATTGTTGGTTAGATTGTTGCAATGAAGGACAACTGAAAGGGTCAACAGAAGCAAGTTGTTGTCAAGGAGTCAAATGACAATTAGTTCTCATGAGGAAACAAAACAAATAGAGCTCCTGTCCAAGTGGCAACTAGTTGAATGCATCGAAAAGTAGTTGGGCAATTCATCAAAACATGATTTTTTCAAAGACCTAACCTTTTTTCATCAAAATGCATGCCAATTTTTGAAGTTGTCATTATGAGGATTCCAAAGCCATAAGACACTCCAATGTTTTCTTTCTTTTTTTTGGTTGAGTAAAATTTAAACATTTTGTGTGTTTTTGAAAACCTTTGAAGAATAACTCTTGACATTCTTTAAGAGATCATTCAAGCTCATGAACTGGTTCTTACATTTTTTGATCTCTATGGGTCTACATTAGAATCAGTTCTTTGATTTTTTGAGAACCAATGGTTAAATATCAGAACCTTGGGTATACATTTCAGAGAACTGCTCTGAGAGCTGCCACTTATTCAGTGCCATTTTCCTAAAAAATGACCAGCAGGGATAGAAACTGGAAATTTCAGCAAGGTTTATTGTCAAAGACCATTATTCAAACAATTTCAGCACAGTTTAAATCTGGATTTGTCGACTTTAAACATGAAGGTTTGCTTTTGGCACCACCTCGTAGAGCTGAACCTCCCTCCATTTGGCATTGCCTTCTGTGTTTTGAACCAAATTACTAATGTGCACCCCTGTTGATAAACTGTTGCAGTCATTTCAAAGGAAAGATAAGTATCAAGAGTGGCACTAATTTGTAGGCTGATGATATTGCAGAGGCATGACATACACCCATGTGCATTTTGCTGCTCATCCATGATGATGCTTCTGCACACAATACGGAGAGGAAAACTGTGAATTGCTTCAGAGTGATGCTCAGCTCTCCTTGTGTAACTTGAGTGAACTTGTCTGATGATTGTGATTTGCCTAAGTGGAATAACTCCATTTGCAGCAGCCCATTGTGTTTCTTGATGGTGTGCTACTTTTTGTGCAAATTGCAGGCGAGGTCAATTGCATTTTTGCTCTGTTGGTTGTTTTTAGGGTTTAGGGTTTAAGGTTTAAGGCTTGCCCTTGATCATTCAATGAGCAGAGGTTGTCAAAGAGGAGCTGCTGTGTTGATGTTAATCTCAATGTTCTTCAATGGAAGAGGATTCAGGAAGATGACTTAAATTAATTGCTAGTTTCAGGGAACAACTGAGAATCCCTTGAATAGTGTGATTGCACATTTCAATACATATCAGCTGAGATACTGAGACCACCACATTTCTCTGAAAATTTCAAAGAAATCTACTCCAGCTGAAAATGAAAATTTCACACAGGTTGTTATCCCGGAGGGTATACCACACAGCTTTTGTCCACAATTTGAATGCATCTGGTGTCAATTATAGTGCAGGAGGATTGCAATCATTTCTCAGGTATGTCTTGATAGACTCAACCCAAGATTTTATCTGTGAATTAGGTTTTGTATGCGCAGAGGGCAAGTCTAGTGCACCATGATGTTTCAGTGAGGTTTGTCAATCATTGAATACCAAATGGGAACTGTATAAATCAAAAGGATTAGCCTAGCTCGATATGTGGCAATGAAGAATGCATTAGTGGATCATGATCCTCCATCAGTGGTGATTTGCAAATATCTTGTTCCTTCTCCAACACACTGTTTTGGTGGCCGACTGCTAGACTCTGCTTTCAGTTGATATCTGAGTCGAAGTCCAATTGCTTAAATGGCAATTCAAATTGGGCAATGAGAGAGAGATCAAATGTGAAGGTTTTGCTGAGTCTAATGTTAAGCAAGCAAAGGGTTGACAAGTTCATTTTGCCAAGTACAAAAAAGTCACCACATCAACAGCACATCAGCATTTGGTGGGTTCCACAGAGCTTGTTCATGTGCCACTTGGTATCTTATGTTTTCCCCAATTTGTGTTCCTACCATGTAGGCAAGTTACAGAAACTTTGTAACATGGGCTGCCATGTCATGTCATATGACCACATGGCAAGTACTAAATTCCCTATTGCAATGCACGATTGTGCCACTTGATGGTCATGTAAGACTCTGTGCATGCACACAGCACATTAGATCAGAACTCACCTAATCCTTAGACTAGTGTACCATGGAATAACTTAATGTGCACAATGTCATATATTCATGTTTTTGAAGGGAACTTGTAACATGTGACAATCCGCAAAAGTAACTAACATTTGCCAAAGCATGATGTGATAAAAATGCATCTTCTACACTATATTTTCTTGATGCAATATAATAAAAATAACATGTAGTAATGTGATGTCCAACGTGCATATATATATATATATATATATATATATATATAGTCTAACTCATTTGAGAGAAAGAAGTAGAATGCGTTGCATGTAACATGCTACATAAGAATAATATTTCCCATTTGTAAATTGGGATGAGCTGTTTGAATAGTAATTTGTAACATAGAGAAAACTTGACAACATGCCCAACACTTTGTCGTCACACATGTGTGACATGGTAATGGTATGAGTGTGACATGGTAATGGTATGAATGTGACATGTTATGTGTGTCGTGAAACCTGATGACATGGCAGTGTTGTGTATGGCACCTTTACAACCAAATGCTGGAGATTGGGGTAAAACTCGTCCTTGGTACTTGAAAGAGCCTTCACTTATTTCACATTTTGCCCTTTTGGGAATTACTATTGCTGCTACTCATGAGTGAAGTTAATAATTCGTTACAATGGGTTTTGAAGTGACCGATATTGTAAGCTTCAATCAACCATAAAAATTGAAATACAGAAGATCTCAAGAAGTTTGGAAGGAAGGAAGGAGGCACCCAAGAAAGGAACTACAATTGTGATGATCTTCAAGTGATAAATGTTACTCATTCAATAGAAGACACCAGATGGCTCCCCAGTTTTTTTAATCATACAAATTGAATCAGAGGTCTTATATACCTACATCAAGTGCATTTAACATCACAAATCCCCTCAACCACATCTTGTCATGGCAATTGGCAGGTGCTATTATTATGGCCACGGGATGGTTGTTGGCTGGTTGTTGAGACAACATTGAACCTTTAGTAAGGTTATCAATAAGGTTATTATCATCTTACCTGCTACTTATTGAATTTTCTGAAAAATTGGCTAGAGACCTTAACCCACAACATTTTGTCAGCCCAAAGGGATGGATGATACCTACCCACCAGCACATCATGGAGGATGGATGGGGTATCAACACGGTAAAGGTACCACTGTCCCACTTATGTTTACCTTGTTGAGTGAGGCCTCTTAGTGGCAATATTAAGCTCAAAAAATGTTAGATTTTAACTCACAGACCCCGATTTAGTATAAGGATGATGGGATATTTGCAATATTTAGAAATAAATTTAAGTGGATGTTGGTATTTTTACCATGGTACCAACTAAGGGTGCTTGTTCACCCAAAGCGAGTTATAACAGGTTTTCAATGGATAGTGCTGTGATGGGTGGTGGGTCGTATACTTCTGTCAAGGAAGGATGAGTTGATAACTGGGAGCTCGGGTGTTTTGGCCAGTGTAATTACTATCTGTTCCATGATGTTGCAGAATCAAGGAAGGCTTTGTTGATTGAATTTTTCTTTTATCACAGAGAATAAATTTTCTTAACCACCCAAATCTGAAGAGGTTGTAATGGGTTGTACAAGTGATAATGGCCTGCACGATTGTGTAAAATAACGGTGGAGATCGTATGTGGGTGAAAGAAGAAGGAAGAAATACAAAAAATTCCTTCCTCCAATACTCAATCATAGTGCGCAACCAAACTAGGGTCCAACAGTTGAACTGTAAGGCCCCTCTGTAAGTGTGTACTCTATGACTCTCGGAAGCTCTTGGCACTTGGTGAGTACAATAGACATGCACCAAAATAGCTACCCATGCTCTTAGGAAGAAGGGGTATTACCCCAGGTCATAACAGGAGGCGAAGACGTTCGTTCTCACAATTTGTAATATTCCTTAATCGATTTGGTGGCAAATAGTTTTAGGAATAACAATTTCACTCAGAGAAAATGCACCATACCTTAGAGCATCTCCAGCACTGCTCAGCATGTGCTCGTGCACAGTAAAATTGGATGAAGAAAAGTCAAAACATGCTGGTTTGGCTCAGCAAAATTACTCAGTTTGCAGTGGCTGGTAAAGGCCGCAGCAACGTTGTCGACCTGCAGAAAAGAGTGTAATAAATATGATCTGACTGCTGCTCAGTGCTTCTGATTGGCCCATCATTAATAAATTGGTCCAGCTGGTTTGCTATTAGTAATCTCCCACACCTATTTGCTGCACCAGTTTCACTTTCATGGGTGGGTTTGCAAAAAAAAAAAACATATAACTAAAACTTGGATGTGAAAAAAACTTTTGCAGGGTGACATACTGAGCACCACTGGAGATGCTCGTACAGTGTCAAATTTGTCCCATCTGGTTTTCTGAACTGTAAAACTACTCAACAAGCAGGCAGGCAGTTTTGATCAATAATTTCTGAAACCCTCTAAGATCCCTTTTTTTCGTCTCACAGGGAAACAGTTCAGTTCTGTGTGAGTTCAGTGTGTCAGAGAATGACTGAATAATAATACTTCTTCGTCATGATGATGATGATGATGATGATGTGAGGTTGTGAGTTTTAGACAACAAGGACACAAAGATTGCAGCCTTTTTCTCTGTGTAAAAAAGCAGACACAAAATCCATCATCCTCTACCCTTTGCAAGGAACCTCATGAGAAAAGCATGATATCAAATACCATATTGGAATATGTTCATAACTATACACAATTTTGTCAACTTGCAATAATATATATATGTATATAACATGCATGTGAATCATGGTTTCTTTTTTGCCAAATTTTGAAGAGAGCATCCAATTGGCAAAGAATCCCCAGGAAGATTTAGCATTTATTGGTGACACATTTTCAAGAAAATTGTCCAAATTGTAAAACATTGGCCAAATATTGGCCCAAAATTAAAGTTATGTTGAAAAGTGGCAAATTTTTCCTTGTATTTTTTTCTTGAATTATTAATGATATTTTTTTTTCAAAAACACAAACTGATCTGACTACATGCCATTTTCTAATGTGTTTCTTATTATGAATGGACAAAGTTAAATATTGGGGTGAATGAAGGGGGGAAAATGTGCTTTAAAATGTAGTATGATATTTTGCAAATACAATGAAAAATTGGAAGTTAAGATTAATAGCGATTTGCAAACATCTTTATTGTTGGTCCTTCCTTAGTTTAAGGCATATCTATAATTTTCTAGGTCTCAATAGTGTTTTATGTTTTCAATTTTGTGATATAGCTGAAGTGGCAACATTGATTAGAGGATTTAGCTGAACCTGGCTATACAATATTTGAAGGCAACAAAATCTAATCGTCTTTATATATTTTTGTATACCTTCTAGAATTTCATGTAATTATTTTTAAATCAAAATTTGGTGACTTCAAAACCCAAAAAAATGTTTTTAATTTTATTCTCTCAAACCTTTTTCCTAATTTCCACTCCTTCCTCCCAATGTCTTGGGCAAAGTTTGCTTTACATGCTTACTATATGAAATTTGAGCTCCGCGTTGCTTTGCACTATCAGGACGATGATTAAATGATGATTAAATATTTTTTTGTGGACATAATAATTTTGTTGCAATCAATTTTGTCCTTTCAAAAGATAAAATTTTGTAAATTTCATTATATATCATTTTATTTCATTAATATTTTTTTACATTCTTGATTTGCTAAACAAAATGCCAACAAAAGTTTGATTCATTAGAAAAGTTCACAACAAGATACAAAAAGAAAAAGAAAAATCTTGAAATGGATCCATGATGAATTATAATCCAAAATGGCTTTGGAATCGTTGTAATGATGGTCACCAAAATACCCATCTTACATAAACTAGTTCCAATGAAACATCATCATTGGAATTTCAAATGAATACTATGAGATGAAGTTAGGTGGCAAGACATTTCCACAACTCCCATAAGCAAATTTTTTTACACCCCCACCCCTACCTTGATCAATATTTCCACTTCTTATAATAAATCTTATTATGAAAAAAAAATTCTTGACAATTTTCATGTTTTAGAATTTAGAGGATGAGAAATGATAAACATGGATAAAATATGTTTGTTTCTTACTAACAAGTCAAACCATCTTGTTGTTCACAACAAGTTTTAGAATCCATGCATTCATATTGCATTAAACTTTTCATCTTGCCTTTATCATCTTGTTGGTATTTTCATAATAATTGAATGTGGTTCATATTTCTCCAGCATGCAAACAATTTTCATCTAATTTCACCAACTCCACCATTCTTTTCAAATTGCCAAATGAATGTCATCATCTAGTAAATTTCAAATTCTATGAATAGGTACCATAAATTTTGCTGGCATAATGGGTTAAGTGCCATAAAGCAATTCAAATGGCATTGCTTGAGTTGTTATTTTGTAAGTAGTTCAATATGCCTACAAAGTTGTAAATAGCATGACATCCCAATCATTTCGGTTTGCATTTACCATTTTGGCAAGTAATCTTTCCTAAAATCTTGTTTGTGGACTTTGCTTGAATGTTTCCTTATGGATAATAGGTAGTTGATTTATGATGTGTGATCATAAATTCTTGAGTTAATATTTCAATTTTCCTATTAATAAAATAAGTGCCTTGATCACTCACTAAATGAGTAGGACATTCAAAATGGGTAATAATATTTTCATAAATAAATTTAATGGTGCTTTGAGTAGTATTGTGTCTCAATGCTTTGGCTTCTACCCACTTAGTTGTATAATCAATGGCCACCAAAATGTATTGATTTCTAGTAGATTTTGTAGCCAATTTAATTGGTCCCATGAAATCTAAACCCAATTTCATAAATGGTTCAAATGCCATAACGGGTTGAAATGGTTCTTTAGCGTTTCACCACATTGGTGTAAGTCGTTGGCATATGTCATATGTTTGACACATCTTGACAACATCTTTACTTAATGTTGGCCACTAAGTATCAACAACAACCCCTAGACATTATTGTTTTTTCCCTTTTATAATCCAATTGATAGTTTTAATCGTCTAACTGTTCTTGACATTTCAACTTTGGTAAGTTGATTTGTACTACTCACTATCTCACTACATCTCAATTTGTCTACATACTTATTACTTTGTCAAGTCGCTTTGTAGTCTGTCAAGTCAATTTACAATAATGCCTAGTTTTGTCAAATCGTTTTATCTATTACATATCAATTTGCTAAGTAAAAAAAATCCTTCTCCTAACATTATCCCCCTCTTATCTATTGTAATGTCTTAACATAGTAAGATTTTTATATGTTTGAGATGGTGTTAGGAAGTCATTTATCTCACTATTTGATGACTCTACTATGTCTTTGGTGGTTGTGATGGTTTTACCTTGATAATATTTTTGAGTTTCTCCCATTTTCAGTGGATGTGGAAGGCATAGTTGGTAATGCTTTAGCCTCCCAATACACGGTCAAATTGCCACTTCCTCACTAAATGTTGTGTCCTTGCAATAGTAGCTTGTAGTGTCAATGGATGTTGTTCCCTTGTGTAGTCGTAGTTAGTTCTCCATTGAATGGCCTCCACTGCTTGAGCACTTAGTTCTTCCATCTTTGTGAATTTTTGACAAGTTTTGATTGTCTTCCTCCACTCCTCAAAAATTTATTTTGCTTGGTTTACTACATGATCCGGTGCTTCATTGATGGGCATCATTGCAAAGGTTAGGCATCCACATATGGTGATTTGATGGTGATGGTAGTACTTGCAATATTCGATTTCTAGTCTGCAGTAATATCTCAATGCATACAACCCCAAACAACCCATTGTAAACCCTAGCACTCCATAACCTTTAGGTTCATTGTACTGGATGTAACCACAAATGATACTATAAACTAAATACTATTTCCATTCCAAGTTTTCAAACTTCCACATTGCCAAAAAATGTTTTTTGATGATGTGTGCACCAAACATCAGTAGAACAACTCATAGTTTGAAACCCATAGGTAATCAGGAAAGCAAGTAATAAGCTTCAAGGTTTGGCATCAGAAGATACAAGTATTCCAATTCTAACATCATGTGTATTGTATGACTTTGGGAGCAAGGCTTAATGTTGATTTATTTTGCCACTATTGGTGATCCCACCCATGGTGCCACTAGTTCATAAATTGTTTTCCAATTCTTGGTTTTTATCCACTCTATCTCCATCCCTATGGCTATATCATTGTGCTCCTTTTAAATCATTGTTTTTTTTGTTACCTCCTTTCCTTTCATGAGTAATTTCCCAATGGAAGTTGTCTCATCATCTTCAAGTTTGTCTACAATCTCTATCTTTTTTTCCTATTCTTCTTCATCATTTATTTCTTCCTCCTCAATTTTGACGCACCCCCAAGCTCCTTGATGGACTCAATTGTGAGTCCAAAGGTGAAGACAACGAAAAGAGAAAGATTTGGGGTTCGCTCCCTGGCTCGCAACACTTCGAGGGTAGAAAGGTGTGCTTGAGCTTCGGGATGGGACTAAGAAAAATGACAAGTAATTTAATTACTCACATGGACTTGCACAAACCAAACAACAAGTTGGTTAGTGCATAGTTGGAGCATTTTTGGTGCACGGACGAGCCGCGGGCAAACACGAACTCACAAGACTTACCACGGCCCAAACTCGGGGGAAGCCACCACCTTCCCCCCTTATAGTATATTGTGCCTGGCCATGGGACCAACACCCAAATGTCATTTTGTCCCAAGACTCCCAAATGGGAGTCTCGAAATTCCCAAAATTAAAACTTTCATGACTTTGGAGGCCCATAACTTTGTGTGAAAACCTCTGATTAGGGTGATGTCTAAAGCAAAGTTGTAACCCTTGTTAAGAGCTTTCCAATGGTGTGTGGCACGCCACCTGAACCGAAAGAAATCGGGGCGATTCTAGACTTTTAGTGGTTAGGAGTCAAATTAGCAATTTGACTTCCGGCCCTTCTTTTGGCCATAACTTATGTTTTAAATACCCAAATGGGTCATGCGTGCCCATTTTAGACATCTACATTCCAAGATATTTTCAATGGTATAAGGAACTTTTCAATCCAATGAGTTTTGACCCCTGAAATTGCCCTCTAAAGATTTGCAAGTCCATTGGGATTCCAACTCTCAAAATGGGAGCTCACTTGGGAGTGTGGAGGTTCATTCCCTCACACTCTTTTGCACTCCCGGGAGCATGAAATGTGATTCCTGGGCTCACTTTTGGCCCACACCTTTACAAGCCCTTGCTTTGGTCATGAGCCCAAGGCTAGGGTTGCGACAAATTTGATCTTCAAACTCCTGGATCTTGACATACGTTGTTTCAAAAGCTTTGACATAACCTTTAGTTTGGTTGAAATGCCATCTCCTCATCTTGGTTTGTCCTTCCTCCAATGTTGTTTTCACATTAGGCTCCATCTACCCTACTAACTATTCATATAAAAAAACCTTAATTTGGTTTTTTGTAGTAGTTTTTTCCTAATTTGTGACTTTCCCTAAGGTTTTATGGATCAATTCTCACTAGAAGAAAAACATGTATTTTCGACTGCTCTTTGCGACTAAATTTTAGTCGCAAGAGACATTTTGCAACTAAAATCCTTTTAGTCGCCTAAGACAAGTCGCATGTGAAAACTAATCGCAA
>Ga0116231_10004217_pt1 | contig 29234 bp, 18 predicted proteins | sample S1TSphgellanicum_2_FD_89695 | JGI IMG/M metagenome (GOLD analysis project Ga0116231, IMG submission 89695) | Host-associated microbial communities from peat moss isolated from Minnesota, USA - S1T2_Fd - Sphagnum magellanicum MG | ecosystem: Host-associated > Plants > Peat moss > Unclassified...
CACCGAAAGTTCTCACAACCCACCCAAGAGTTTACCCATTGCACTGAGGGACCCTGTTTTCCTCACAAACAAACCGGACACTGAGTGATACCCATCACACTGAGTGATTTTTCCTGACACTGATACCCATTACCCTGAGTTTTCCAGCCAATAGGATATCGGACTGAGTTCCATCCAGCCAATAGGATATCGGACGGACGGACGGACACACACCGATTCTTTTATATATAGAGATTATTATTTAGTTTTATAAATTATTTTATTAAGAAATAGTGTATTTTCTCTCTCTCTCTCTCCAAAAGCATAGCTTATTTTCCAGCAAAAATGACCATGAAAATAATTTTACAATTGGGAAATATAAGATGACCTTTGAGAGTACCCCTTCAAAACTCGGAAGCCCCCTAGGTTTCAACATTTTAATTTATATTGGATGACATAGTTATAAGTTACCCACTTTATACTTGACTTTTCATCTATAATTAAACCATCAAGTATAATTGAAAATGTAATTATTAAGATGAAATCCTTCATAAATTTATCTTAACATAATTAGATCATGTTTAAATTGTTTTATTTTAAATATTATCTTGATTTTACAATATGAAATTTTTTAACCATACCATTATTTAAAAGGATGGTAAGGAGCTTTATCTATTGGGAAATAAATGGTCATCATTGATTGGAGGATTTTCATTATTTAAAAATTGGGACTTTGGGACATAGATAATATTTCAGGGAGTTTGGTCTTTTTACATTGGAAGAAAGCATGGCAATAGATGATTATTATTTTGTCATTTTTTTTCATTTTTTTAAGAGGCAAATGACACCTTATCAAAACATTAAAAATGTGATTTATTTGGTAGTTAAAATGGAAGAATCCAGTTTAAAACTAAGTTTGTAATTTCAGACATAATGGCAATTCCCAAAAAAATTGACCTTTTCAAGCATTTGAAACATCTCTTGACCTTTTTCGCAATTTGGAAATTGGAGAAGAATTTAAAATTCGAAGCATAAATTGTATTGTTATGTTATTTAATTGCATTATACTCTTCCAACTTTCCTTCCATTTGTGACATTGTTCATTTGACAACTTCAAATAAGCTAGTTTTGATTTTTTCCTTTTTACCTTTAAGTTGTTCAAAATATATTTTATTTGAGATTTCAATATGTATTTATTTACTATTTTCTTCGTTTTGCTATCCAATTGGTTTGGATTTCAAAAATAAAATAATAAAATAAATCGTATGTGTATTTTAAATGTACAATATCTAAGAAAAAACTCATTAGAAAATATTGCCTTGTGAATATATTGAATCATTATAAACATGTTTCATATAAGAAGCACATGTACCATTCTCAATTCTAAAAAATATCAAGATTTTAAGACATAGATAACCATTATTCAAATTCATACCAACACTATGGATAATGGAACTAAGTGCAAGGTGAAACTTTGGCCATTTCTAACAATTTCCAACCCCAGTTCCATTCTCCTTTTCCTTGGCTGATGAAAATTTTTTTTCCTTTCAAATAAATCTAAAGACTTAAGAGGAACTTGAAGTATGCTAATCTGTGCCAATTTTCTTCCATCTGTGTAGTTTTGAACGACCAAAGGATTACTAATAACCCATTTCCCATTCATGAATGAGACTTCTTCACTTGACATTTCAATTAGGGTTTGAGATTCTGAAGTATTGTTTGAATGGCAAAGTTGGGTGTGTAGCCCACATTGTAGCTACATTTGTAGCCCACATTGCTACAAGTGAGTACATCATGTGACCTTTCCAAACCAAGACACTACTAGTTACATACAAGGTTACAAGACTTTGAAAGTGAGCTTCTTATAACCAATTTAATGAAACCTTAAACCCTAATTGCAAAAGTCCTCTTTGATGAAAGTTTGGAAAGCAAAACAACATCCATCATTTTGATGGTATCACAATGTGGATCTTTGCAAACACATGTATGTGCATGTGGTCATGCATCTTTGTAAAGGGTTGTACATTTAAACATTTTTTTCAACATAGGGTGCTTAGCTTTCAAGTTTGTATAGAACTCAATGCCTCCATCCTAGTGAACTTGCATCATGTTTTTCCCAACCCTCTTGCATTTGACCCATAATTATAATCCATCAATAAAGGCAATTATTTTAGCAATATCTTCAATGAAGTTTTTTTTTGGTATTTTTTAATTTTCTAACTATTTATGATACTTTCTAGGGCATGTAAGGTAGAACATCAAGCCAACATGTGCAACATTAATAATGTTTCTACAAAAATATTCTCTTTGTGAATGGGAAAAACTTTATTGTCATAGCCATTTTATTGGGAGTGATCTAAAGTTTAAAGTCACTTTAGAATTGTTGTGCCTTACCGTATCTAGGCACCTACATCAATCCTTCAATTTGAAAGGCAAGTTGACACGAGTCCTTGGGGGTGAAGTGTGAACCTTAAGTTCTAACTTCTAACCTTGGCTTTGGTATTTTAGGCTTGGTATGAATGAGCAACTCATGTGAAAGCACATTATCCATCTATGAAAGGTAGCTCGTTTGTTTTGTTTGTCATGTTGAGATCCTTCAAACCACAATGGCCCCCACTATGCTCTTGATAATGTTGAAAAGCCATCGATGAATAGGGTTGCACCAAAATGCTTTTGGAATGTTTAGACTTGTGATCAATGTTTTTTTTTCTAGTGCAAAATTTTGTCAAAATGAGAAAAAAAATTGAGGCTATGAACTCCTACAATGATTTTTTTAAATAATTTTTTTAATAAAAATTCCAGGGTTTTTGGACTGGGTTTGCCAAATTTAGAATGCATTCTCTTGCAGGTTGTCAAATGTCAAGAAAATTACCTCAAAAAAATTGTTCCACCTATCCTATAGCCAAATCTAGCAAGATCCTCCTATTATGGTTGCCAAAGTGGCTACATCACAAAAGTGAAGGGGGGAGGAAAACATGCCTACAAAATAGGAGTTATTGAAATTTTTTAATTAAAATTTGAATAAAAAAAACTTTAAAATTTAAGGAAATTGGTGTGAGCTCTTATACTATTTAAGAGCCCTTGATGAGTGGCATTTGTTAAAGGTGATTTTGTAAATTTTTGATCTAAAGTGGGGAGGGGATGTTGAATTTTGAGGAGTTTTCATGATTGGAAATTAAATCTAAATTTTAAAATAATGTTTTCATAATTGAGCTCTATAGTTAAGGTCCTATTCACAATTGGAACAATTACACACTCCTATCCACACTTACACATGCCCACACTAGTTGCAATAATTTCTTAGGACAATTTTCAGGTAGATAACTGATGAATAAGCCTTTTAAAGCTGAAAAGTTCAATGACTCTTTATTTAATGACTAGGGTCAAGCCCCACGGTGGGGTGTGGTCCCAAAATGAGGGCCCTAGGATGAGGCCCTAGCCGAGTCCACCCCTGCATTTTGAGGAATGGCTCACACCCATGGACTTTACCCATCATAAAGCACAAGGCGAAGGTCATCACAAACGTAAGCACATGTAGATTTACGAGCCATAAGAGGGGAGTGTTCTTATGAGTGGAGAGTCCTTATGGCTACTTACTCCTGTAGAGGAGGAGGGCTCTTATGCTTAGATCTAAGATTGCTCCCACTCTTCAGGATTAAGTAGGCCTAAGATCCCTCCCACTCTTAAGGATTATGTAGGCCTAAGGTCTCTCCTGCTCTTGAGGATTAAGTAGGCATAAGATCCCTCCCCCTCTTAAGGATTAAGTAGGTTTAAGATCTCTCCTGCTCTTAAGGAGTAAGTAGGCATAAGATCCCTCTCACTCTTAAGGATTCAGTATGCCTAAAGATCCCTGCCACTCGTAAGGATTAAGTAGGCCTAAAGATCCCTCCCACTCATAAGGATTAAGTAGGCCTAAAGATCCCTCCCACTTGTAAGGATTAAGTAGGCCTAAAGATCCCTCCCACTCGTAAGGATTAAGTAGGCCTAAAGATCCGTCCCACTCTTAAGGATTGAATGTATCCTCTAAATGAGGTCTCACTCAAGGAGCTGAATGGACCAGTGTAGGACCTGGGTTCACCACTGGGCCTTCCCCCCATCTGTCCACTCTTCAGTGTTTTATTGTTGAAGACACAAGCAATGTCAGAGTGCAGACCAATGCAGAAGAAGCTCCAGGTTCACACACACTCACCTAATAAATTAATAAATAAATAAATATTTAACACTAGAGACAAAATTATGAAGGGCCTGCAATTGGGTCCCATTTCTTGAACACTTTTTGTTACCCTTTCCTCTTCTCCCTTGCCTGCCAAAAGCAATTAGAGAGCTGGCAGCTTGCAAATGGACAACTGGTGTGCATGTACATTGTCCCCAATGGGAGTAAATAATCATGAGCTCATCTAATAAGAAGCCCAGCTGCTTTGGGGGTGGAGGGAAGTGGGGGCGGGGGCCCAGGGGAAAGGAGTCCGGATGAGAAAGAATACCTATAAATGATTCTCACTATATGATTTTGTGTAGGGTTTAAGGTTTCACAACCTCTCTCATGTTGTGTAGGGTTTAAAGATTCACAACCTGTCTCATGTTGTGTAGGGTTTAAGGTCTTACAACCTATATAATGTTGTGTAGGGTTTAAGGATTCACAACCTGTCTCATGTTGTGTAGGGTTTAAGGTTTTACAACCTATATAATGTTGTGTAGGGTTTAAGGTTTTACAACCTATGTAATGTTGTGTAAGGTTTAAGGTGTGTAGGGTTAAGGTTTCACAACCTTTGTATTGTTGTGTGGGGTTTAAGGTTGTGTAGGGCTTAAGGTTTTACAACCTACGTAAGGTTGTGTAGTGTTTAAGGTTTTACAACCTTTTAAAGGGTTTTAGGGTTTTTTAAAATAATTATATATGGCTTATTATTGATGAAATACGCATATTGTACACATTTCCCAGGCTGGTGAATGAATATACATATATACATATATACATATATAAAAGGTAGTTCTCTCTAACTTATATATAATGTTGTGCTTTTTTTCAAGGAGCTCAGATCAGGTTTAGGGCTTTTGATGAAATCACATTTTGATGAAATAAATATGCAAAGCATTTCAAGTGTTGGTGGAATATATATAACAACCCTGTTTTAGTATCAAGCAGCCCTGTTTTTGGTGTGAAAGTTTCCACTGTTGCCAAATTTTTGGCAGTTTTTTTTTTTTTTTTGGGTTTCAAATTTAATTAATTATTTTTTAAAGGCCAAATTTCAAAGAATAATAATAATTGGCAGATTTCTAGACATGGTTCAAATAGGTAGCAAGAAAATATAAGGATATTTTATTTAATTCATTTCAAAAAGTGGATACTATACATATATATTTATTTTTGACTTAAAGGATTTGCTTTAAAAAAATTTGTGTGGTCCTGATTTCCTTTAAACTCAAAGACCAAATACTAAAGAATTATGTGAAAAAAATACACAGAAGTGAAAGAACTGAATTTTTAAAAACAATAAAACCAGAAGTATAAGCAGTCTTCATTCATTTTATTTTTACAATTTTGTGATGTAGCCAAACAGGCAATCATCCACAAGAACATTTAGTCAAATTTGGCTATAGACCAAATATGAAAGTAGGAAATTTTTAAGAATCCTTTTATATTTTGGCTACCTGCAGGAACATGTTGTAGAAATCTGGCCTCAATCTTAAAAACCTTGAAATTTGATGAATTGGGACCATTTTTCCACTAAACTCCTCTGTAGGTGTAAAAATCATATTTTTCAGGTCCAAAAAAAGTAAAAATTAGCCCCCCCTCCCCCACCCCCCCCAAAACAAATACATACCAGATTCATGTATTTGATTTTCATTGTGTAGCCAAAAATATAGAAGGATGATTAAAGATTTGAACTTTATCTCTCATTTATAGCCATATTTGGCTAAATCTTGCTAAAGATGAACACCATTTCTTCTACATCTTCCTATGGATGATCGCCACTTTGGCTACAAATGAAAATTCCTTAAAAAACAAACCCTCAAAATTTTTGAGGTTTTTAGTTTTAGCCATGGTATCTACCAGTGTAAGTGCTGGTTGACTCACCTAAGGTTAAATGGTACCTTATTACGGTATCTATCTGGTTTCATCATTTCTCATGATTTTGTTTGAACTTGCCATAAAGGAGAAAAACCATTACACAATGAAATCCCCCCCCTCCCCCCCGCCTCTTCCCACCTCCCTGACACTTAGTACCAGATTGCCCCCTTCTAGTGGAACTAGAAAGCTAAGGGGAAAAAACACACATAAATACACTCTATCTGCTCCCCTCATCAACATAAGCAATGATCTTGTTTTTGGGTTGCTTTGTGCATCAACAATGGAAGAAAGTTGAATTGATGTTGTTCCATTGTTGGGGTTGCAAAAGAGTGTGTCCATTGATTGATGGTGTTTCCAAATAGGTTGTGGAAGAAAAATTTACAAATCATAAAAGACCTACTCCCATTATTTTAGTATGTAATTGGAGGTCATGGCAAAACCCTACAGCCCAATTAGTCAAAGGTCATGGCAAAACCCTACACCCTAATTAGTCAAAGGTCATGGCAAAACCCTACACCCTAATTAGTCAAAGGTCATGGCAAAACCCTACACCCTAATTAGTGAATTTTTGACAACTACACTTTCTTGTGTTGTGTAACAAAAATTTGTAAATTGAGGTTCCCAAAAATGGTTTTCTCCTACACCCTAATTAGGTAGTGAAGTTGTACAACTACACTTTCTTGTGATTTATGTGTAACCAAAAACTTGCAAATTGAGGTTCCCAAAACTGGTTTTCTCAAGAGACTTAAGTTTTATTCTAAGGTGCATTTAAGACTTTGTTTGGCAAATCTCACTTGAATGCATGGTAAACAAGAAAACAAAAAGCTTGTGTTCAAATCTTCTAGTTGATTGAGTCAGTAATTATTCAAAAACCCAACAATTAGTAAGGCATTATTTAGAGCACCTCAAATTTCAAATTCCCCCAAGAGGGTGAAAATTTACTTACAAGAGTTATATATCATCTCTTAAGGCTTGTCAGTTACTTTTCAAATGGGTTGGGGTTTTTGGAATGGACCTTCTTGGGTTTAGGGTTTTAGCGTCCCCTCTTTTTCCTTGACATAGTAATAATAAATCTAGTAGGTAGATTTACCCTTTTTTTTCTTTCCACTTAAATAAATAAATATTTATTTATTTATTTATTTATTTATTTGTAAAGGATAATAAGCTCCTTTCTTGATTGGGAAAAGACAAAACCATGCACATGTTTTTTACTTTCTTTTTTTTGTGAAAAATAGGATATTATCATCATTATTTATCTATTTACTAGGTCCTTTTATTTCTTTTTTTTTAATAAATTTCTGCTTCCTTTCTTTCCTTCCTTCAACTGTTATCACTACTGTCAGTCCCTATAATAAATAGAGAGGCTGGAATTGAAATCAATGTGGGGAAGAGTATTGAATGTGCTACAAGCTAAGACTTTAATGTCATCTGGCAGTTTTATTTTCTGTGGGGGGGGGAGGAGTTTTGAAATAATATCCCCAACTGCACATTATTGTAAGGTAATGAGCCTTTTTGTATATTTATTATTTATTTATATTTATTAAGTGCCTTTATTAATGAGGCACACTTTACAAGACAAAAATACAAAACATCTATTTCCAGTTTTTTTTCTACAGAAATCATCATCGTCATTTATCATCCTCATGATTATCATCAGTTTAATAGATTCTCAGTGAGTCCTTTATTTTTCTGTTGAAATTCGGCTGCAGAGAATCCCATTTTGCAGAAGAGCTCTCTCTCTCTCTCTCTCTCTCTCTCTCTCCCTCCCTCCTGGACAATAAGCTAGGTTTTCATCCATCCTTGGAGAAGAATCAGTCATAAAACCAGTCATGCCCTCCTTCATCCACATCATAAAAATTGACATAAGCAGCCCCCTTATAATATACACTAATCAAACCATAAATAAATAAATAAATAAATAAATAAGTGATATGGATGATACTACAACAACTTTCCACTACCCATCCAATTTTATTAGGGTTAAACCCCTCCATGCCCTAAACCCTAAACCCTAATCCCTAGACCTGGGCACAAAACAATCTACACTACTTTGCTAGTGTATCCTTTAGAGTGTGTCACAAAGCTTAAAATGCTTGTGAGCTTTTTGAAAAGAGTAACCCCTGTGCGGAGATTGGAGGTGGGCATTTCATTTTTTTGAAAAGCCCACTGGGTTTTTTTTTTAAATTGTGGGTACCCACTAGGTATGACGGGAATTTTTTTAAAAAATTGATGGTGGTTTTTACACCATGTAAAGCCCTAGTCTTAGGGCTTTACCCTACACATAAAACACGGGAATCTTGAAAAGTAAAGCCCCCACAAAAAAAAAAAGCTTAAAGCCCTATGTACCGATAGCCACAATCCAAGATGGATTCAAACAACTTGTCAAAGGCATGGGCCATTGGATAAGCCAAAGTGAATTTCAACAAGTTAAGGAATGAAACATTGGGAATTAGTTATTGTGCACCATATCAATTTTGTGATGTAGGCAACCTAGTGATAATCCACCAAAAGATATAATCAAACTTAACGATAGACCAAACATGAAATTAAAAATTTTAAGAAACCTTTCATGTTTTGGCTACCTATTGGAACCAATTGTAAAAATGTTGCAAGTTTTTTATTTTTTGAAATTTTATAAAATAGGGCCATTTTTTTCACATTTTTCACATGAATTCGTATTTTTCATCTTTAAAAAATGAAGAAAAAAAATCATCCCCCAACAAAAAGAATTTGATTGTGCATCAGCTCTTATTATAACCTCCAATTAAACCTTAATACTAGTTATCCTTCAGTATGTATGGACCAAAGAAAGCAAAGTGAATTTGAACAAATCCATTTGCAACGAATGAGGAATCAAACAAAGCAAAGCAAAATGAGTGAACCCATGTGTGGATCCATCAACAAATTGGGCATCAACTAGTATCATAACCTCCAATGAAACCTTAAGGTTAACTAACTTTAGCATGGGCCACTGGATAAAACAAAGTGAATTTGAACAAAACCATGTGTGACCAATGATGAATCAAACAAAGCAAAGCAAAATGAGCAAATCCATGTGCATACACATCAACCAATTGAGCATCAACTATTATTATAACCTCCAACTAAACCCAAAGGTTAACTAACTTTAGTAGGGGCCATGGGATAAAACAAGGTGAATTTGAACAAAACCCATTTGTGACTAATGAGGAATCAAACAAAGCAAAATGAGCAAATCCATGTGCATATGCATCAACCAATTAAGCATCAACTATTATCATAACTTTGAATTGAACCCTAAGGTTAATTAACTTTGACATATGGGGCAATGGATAAAGCAAAGTTAATTTGAACAAATTCCAATGAGGAATCAAACAAAGCAATCCAAGTGTTGAGTTGAGAGAAGGGGCAAGAAACAAACCAGAGCAAAATGTTGGGAACTAGGCTATATGGATGCCAAAACAAACCAAGCAAGTGAAGTGAAGTGAAGTGAGCCTTACTTTAAATGATATGATTTCTTATAAGTAGCACCATGTTCAAGGTCTGACAATATTTTCAAAACTTGTAAAATAATTTGTTTCTGAGCTTGTGTAAGTAAGTAGAAGCCTAGCAACATAAGGAGGAGGGAATTGAGTCTAATCATATGATGATGGTTTGTACTATTGGACATCCACATTGGGTTAAAAGAAAGATAGAATGTTGGGTGTCAAGGTTGTTGGAGGCATGCAAATAAGTAGAAAATTGTAGTCATGAGGAAGGAAGGGAGAGGGAGGGAGGGAGGGAGGGAGGGAGGAGATGATAGTAAGGTAATAAGACAAACAATTACACCTGTTGAGTTGAGGCTCAGGCTCTCCCTTGAGGTCCAGCAAAAGGCTTGTCAGCCCAACTTACAATTTGCAAATCTGGCATTCATGTGTCAATTTTGGCAGTTGTTTTATGATACTGGCACATACATACACACACACACACACTCTCTCTCTCTCTCCCCCCACCTCTTGCAAGTCAGCTTAAATCCTCATTGGAAATAAATGGCACATGCTAGATCATAACTTGGTGTGGTACGGCTATTAAGAATTTTTTTCTTCGTGAAGCACTTGAAGAGAATTCCGACATGTATTCGAAATTTTGTGAATATCCATTTGTGAATGGATTCCATTCCAGAAAAGAGGAGGATTTTTTGTGAAGTGCTTGAAGAAAATTCCTAAGTGTATTATTTGGAATTTGTGAATATCTATTCTGGAAAAGAGGAGGATTTTTTGTGAAGTGCTTGAAGAAAATTCCTAAGTGTATTCGGAATTTGTGAATATCTATTCCGGAAAATGGGGATTTTTCATAAAGTGCTTGAAGAAAATTCCTAAGTGTACTCGCAATTTGTGAATATCCATTCCAAAAAAGAGGAGGAATATTATGAATTATATTACATCTATTCCTTAAGAGTGTGAGGCAGAGTGTTTTTTTTTTTTCCGCCCTTTTTGTGGTCATCACTTGGTGACAATAAAAAAAAGGCATGTAATTCATACAAAGGGTCTTTTTGAAAGGAATCCCCCAAATTTGCCAAATTTTGAGGAAAGAATAATTTGATATATATCATAGGATGTGGCCAAAATATTGCAAGGTTCCAAAATGTTTCTACTTTCCTCTTTGAAACTTTAGACAAATCTGGCTAAGTCCTCTTGTGCATGATTGACGGTCCACCTACATCAAAAATTGAAGAAAAAAAATCATGGTGGGAGGTATCTTACACTTATAAGCCTCTTTCTTAAGAGTGAGAAGGATCTTAGACTACTAGACTACTAGGTGTAAGTAAGATCCGTCTCACTTGCAAGGAGTACATGTAAGAACTAAGAACCCCTTTTCCCTTCCTATGCCTCATGATCTACCTATGTTTAGGTTCCCAATACCTTTCATCATCTCACCTCATGCTTTACCAAAGGATTTAGCACAAATTTGAAGAAAACATAAAAAAAAACCCCTGCCCAAGATTGAACTCATTAACCAATTAATTGAATTCTAAAATTTTACTGAATTTTTTAATGACAAAGCTTATTCAAAATTGAATATCTTCTCCACCTTAGGTCTAAAATTTTAGAAAACTACCTCCAAGAAATCCCACTCATTAAGGACTTTCCAACAATACCAAGAGCTCACCCCCATTTCCATAAAAAAAAATTATTTTTGATTTTAGAATTTTCTTTGACAAAATTGTTCAATATTCAAAAAACTCTTGCACCATAGGTCCAAATATTATAAAACCATCTCAATGCACACCAACTGATTGAGGGCTTTCCAAGGGTGCCAAAAGCATGCTGGGGAGGGCAGTCGGGTTTGGGAGATCCACCAAACAATGTACCTATTATCTTGTCCTTAGAAAAAAAATCATGGTCTGCTCTGAGTCCAAATTTAACATTTCCAGGGTTAAATGTAACCACTTAGAGGCCTCATGCAAGAAGGTGAAGATGCCAATAGTAGGTGCCAGTCCCGCCTAATCCTACTCAGGAACCCTAATTGGGAAAGCTGAGAATATTTCACATTGGATCTCCAAATTATCGAGCAATGTGAGTTGTTGATGAACACACTAAGTTGAGTCATGCAGCAACAAAAGACAATAATAGCAAAGCAAATGCAACCTCTCCCATACTTCTGATTACTCACTGAAAGCCACCATAATCTGGTTGGCTGAAATTTCTGAGGATGTACCATCTCTCAACTGGTTGAGAGTTGTTGGAGGGCATGTTGCTTACTTTACATAAGACAGATATCCACATCAACAAGTGCAATAGAGTGATAGTGCATTCAGACCCACAATTTGGTCCTGAGAATGATCCCTATTTATTATGAAGTGACTTATCTAACCTGAGAATGGTGAAGTGAGTTTGGGTCAAATTGTGACTACCGCCTTCCATCCCTACATTCTCAATCACACCCAACACAAAGAAAGCTACCCTGCAACACCTAGTACAACACACCAAGCTCAAGCTGTAGCTCGAAAAAAGAGACAGCAGATTAAGAACAAACTTTACTTTGACTTTGTTAGCTTCTAGATCTCTCATATAGCTAGAGCACAAATTTAGTTCAAACTATGGTGGCAATGGGCACCCCTCCTTCCCTTAGCCTTCTGATGTCTAAGTGGGCTCCACTTGCACCGAGCTCGTCACAAACATTCCTACTCCAGAAGCATCAACAACTGGCATTTTGAATTATAGCAGCAACAGTGCAGGTAGCCCTTTGCAAAAATTTGCCAAATGTATCTTTATCCAAATAAATCTGCCTATGAAGTTCACTAACAGGAACTTGATTTGCACCATGCAGGATTCTAGTGCTTCAGCTGCTACAACTGTCCCCTCAAAATTTCTCACAAGTAAACATTATCTTCTCTCAATAGTCGTGAGTAACGAGCAAAGCAGGACTGCAATGACACTTCAAGATTAACAAATATGGCCATTGTAGCAAGCACTTACTCCAAACCAAAGCCACAAGCTTCCACAAGTGTGTCCCCAGTGAATACTTAGTGGCATGGTGCACCTACAACTCAAAAGGCTCTTCTTGCAGAGCTGCAGTAAACAGATAATATGCAAACATGCATATGTTTTGACACCCACCTACTGCTCTTCACCTCCCCACACTTCACCTGTATATCACAAATGATTCCTCCTGAGTTGATGTCTTTTGACTGAACTTTGGCTAATTGTTGGCTTGCACAGGGTCCTGGGGCTCCAAAACCTCTTGCAAAGCAAAGAAAAGCTTGCTTAAAAGTATGCAATGATGCCAAAAAGGAGAAGAGACAAGAAATATTTGGGTGTCTCCATGCTTGCTGCAGTTTCCAAAGAACAAGTGAGATTTCTTTACAAAACCTGGGAAGTGATAGAAACTTCAGCAGAGTCCATACTCCCTGCATCCCTGATCACAGGATTCCCCTCCAAGAAGCATAGTTGAAGCAGCAGCTCCTCTGTGCTTTTCAGCTAACATTTTGGAACACCTGATGGTCTGTCATTCACCAAGTGGCATGCGGCAAGGATGCAACAGCAGGAGTCCAGTTTTCCATGTTTGGAGCCAGACAGGCCAATGTGAGCTTGGAAGCAAGTGAAAAGCATAAAAAGAAAGTGGACCAGGGACAAAAGGACAATGAGAAGACTTCCAGAGTGTACTCCATGACCACCTACATATTGCCTGGCATCATGTAGCCCTCGGCCACACATTGATATTCTCCAACTTCAATAATAATTTTATGAACCTTAGATCCTGATGAGGTACCCAGAAGGAACATGCAGAAATCTCACTTCCACATTCACTAGAACCAGAAGAAGTTGGATGTCTTGTCAGAATGTCTCCTCACCCTTAGGGTTTTGGCTTGCTTACTTTGTTGAACATGGACCTAGTAGACTACTGAAATTCTGTATTCTAAGAGAAAATTTGGCAACACTACTGATATGTACTGTAATAGAAGCCGCATTAATGGAACTCTAGTTAAGAGATGATTGTTGCTCTCTCCTGCAAGGTTCTAGTAGTAGCAAGCAATTTGTACTCTTGGGCAGCATTTATCCCAGTGGGCAAAGGAAGCCGAAGAAATACCACATTATCTGATCACAAAGACCACATGTCAAATCACACATTAACCTCAGCATATGTCTGTCATCCTTCAATAAAAACTGCACAACCAATTCTGTTGAACAGACAGAGATCAAACTATTGCACATGTAGAAACTACCCAAGAGGAAAGTGCAGAACAGCATGCAGCTAAATCCCATGAATACAACTGAAGAAAAACTGCATGTTTTCTCACAACAATCTGCTGCTCCACTGTGCCCTAGAAAGCTTGAAACCCAAAAAACACAAGCCCCCAACGCAAAACCACACAAAAAACACTGAATTGCTCACAAAAATACCCTGCAGCACTGAACCCTAGAAAGGTTGATCCCTAAAAACACAAATCCTTGACATGAAACCAAACAAAAAACAGTGGATTGCACACAGCAATCTCTTGCACAACTGAACCCTAGAAAGCTTGAAACCCTAAAAACACAAGCCCCCAACATGAAACCGCACAGAGAACTGTAAATTGTGCACAACAATCTCCTGCACCACTGAACCCTGGAAAGCTTGAAACCCTAAAAACACAAGCCCCCACATGAAACCACACAAAAAACTGTAAATTGAGCACAACAATCTCCTGCACCACTGAACCCTACAAAGCTTGAAACCCTGAAATCACAAGCCCTTGACATGAAACCACCCAAAAAACTGTAAATGGCTCACAAGAATCTCCTCCACCACTGAACCCTAGAGGCTTGAAACCCTAAAAACACAAGCCCCCAACATGAAACCACACAAAAAACTGTAAATTGCTCACAACAATCTCCTCCACCACTGAACCCTAGAAAGCTTGAAACCCTAAAAACACAAGCCCCCAACATGAAACCACACAAAAAACTGTAAATGGCTCACAACAATCTCCTCCACCACTGAACCCTAGAGGCTTGAAACCCTAAAAACACAAGCCCCCAACATGAAATCATTAAATCGCTCAAATAAATTACCTGCACTACTGAACGCTAGAGAGTCTGAAACTCTAACACAAGCCCTTAACATGAAATCATTAAAAGCACAAAGCACTTTGCGCCCTGACTTTCATTCACTTACTTCAGATCGAACCCTGGAGTTGGAGGGGGAGGGTTTGCATCGAAGCTATCCAGTGTCTCACTCCTGGTGGACTGACTCTCCTCCTTTTTCCCTCCAAACCATCCACCAAAGAATCCGCTTCCACTTGCCGTCCCCGGCTTTTCCGCCGCTGCTGAAGATTGCGGCTCCGTGTAGGGTTGCGAGAACTGCGAAGACGGCGAACTCCCTGGAAAGCCAGCGTATTGTCCGCCAGCAAAGGTACCCCCCGGGACTCCAGCCACCTGTGGCATCTCTTCCATAGGCGGTGGTTGTGCAAGGTTAGCCGTAACTCTGTTGAGCATGATCCCGGCTCCTTCTATCAACGCAAGCAACACGCCACCGAAGATTGCAGATCGGGACGCAGATTTCATACCCGCTCGAAGTGAGAGAAAGCCTCCAGTGGCAGCACCGGCGCCTATGGAGTTCCAAGGATCTTCCTTCTGACGAAGATAGACAAAAGTACAATCGAATGTGCTGAAAAGACCTCCCCACACCGCGAAGCTGCCTCCGATTCGCGGCGCATTGATCCGCACCGCTTGTGTACCTCCCAGCAACCGCTGCCCTCGAGGCGAGTTCTTCATGCCTCTGATGAAATGCCAGGCTGATCCTCCCACCGCCCCCATGCTAAACGCCCCGCCTATGTCGTCCAGTATTCTATCTGGACATGGCTCTCTCGCATGATCCGGCGTCGACATAATAATCACCTCCCAACGCTGCTCCTCGGAAACTGCTGCTGCTGCCGCCGCCGCCGCCTCCGCAGTTCCACTGCAGAGCTCTTCGAGAAGATCCTCCACCAAGAGACAACACGAAGACGACGAAGACGACAACGACGACGACTCGGATCTGAAGCACCGCTCGCAGACGAAGACGACAACGGCAGCGACAATTAGGGTTAGGGTTTTACGAGCAGTGTTTTCTTTTTTTTCCTGTTTTTTCGACAAAAGTAATTGGGAAATTCTTGGAAACTTTTCATTTTTTTAGCTTTAAATTCGGCGTTTTTTTTTTTTTGGGAAAATTGGCGAATTTTTCAAGATCACAAAATTGATACTATGGTTAAAGTATGGAACAATTATATTTTTAGATTCAACTAATTTTTCTTTTATTTCGAAAATTTTGGCTAAATTTTCAATATCACAAAATTGAAAAGAGATACCATGGTTACAAGCATGGAACAATTATATTTCTCAAATTTAAAATATCCCATGTTCCTAATTGTCTCTAAAATTGAAATTTCCTCATAAGTAATAGTCCCTAGTACATACCCACCAAAAAAAAGGGAAAAAAACTTTATATCAAGAACCTTTTGGTCTAGGGTCTCTTGGATTGAACTCTAAACCAATGTTGTGAAGTTATTTGAATTTATGAAAAATTGTCGCATCTAATTTTTGAAAATAGTTTAGGGTTAGAAAACCATTGGTTTAGGGTTATACCAAAAAGAATTGGAGCCCTTAAAGAACCGCCCATCCCAGATATTTGAAAACCCTAACACAACTAGTTGGTGGGTAGTTGTGATTCTACCCGCGGTTGTATGGGTGGTTATTTGAAATGTTTTCCAAAGTTTTGCAAGACCAGGGTATATATCAAAGATCAATTCTTTCATTTTGTGAAAGCCTTGATTATGAACCTAATTACTTGCTTAAATAAGTGCAAATGTGTGTTCCAATGTTGAGAAGATAAATGTAAATACACATATACCCATTAAAAAAAACCATTCTTTGTCATGTCATATTAGATCAGTGTTGCACATTATGAGAACTAACAAAGTCACACACATGAAAAAATTCACACAAATCATGATAAGTTTGTGATTTTTTTTTGTGTGTTTGCTTTTGAACATGGATTCTTGTATTAGTTTATAAATAAATCTATTTAACATAAAAGATGAGACTCTAAAATAACACCTTGAAAATAAACCTTCCAAACTCACAAAATATTGAAATTCATGTTCACACTCAACTAGGTTCCAACCACAAACCAATCTTACCAATAAAAGCGAACATTTTACAAATAAAGATCAAACTTTTTTTTATCCATAGATTTTTGTGACTAAGATTATTATAATCATTTTTATTTTACTAAAGCACAATTCAAACCTAGTGCCAAGTCAATGGTAAGTCATTATTATAATTTTTTTTTTATTGGATGCATTCACATATGCAATTTTAGATAACATTCATGATGATGTCGAATCCTTGTTGGCAAGCAATGATAATTTGATGTCAATGTTGGTGGTAGTTAATATTCCAAAAAAAAACTTTAATGATTTTCGAACAATTAACTCAATGTTATGTAAAAAAACAAAAATGACCATTTCACTTGACTTTACATAACACAAAAAAGATTGTGAAAAACTAGAGATGAAAAAGAGGAGAAAGGGGTCAAAAAGGGGTGGCGTTAACTTTCTCCAAAAAATGTGAACCTTTTTATTGTGAATCAATGTCAATGTTAAAGTCATTATACCTATGGTGCCATATAACATTGTCCTTGGTGCAAATAGGCACAAGTTTTGCTCAAATAAACATTATCATTACCTTGGCACTAAATGATATTTTTTATAAAATCTAATGGCTAGTTCCATGATAGCCTACTTTACCGTTAGTGCTTTAACATTAGGTGTGATTATTGTTTAACATCATCAACTTTGTTTCTTTTAACCAACTCAAAAATAACAATTTTTAATTTGACTAAAATTACATTCACACTTGTAGCCCCAAAAAGTTAGGACTTGAAGTTAGGTTAACTTTGGGTCAAGAGTCAGGGTTAGGAACTTTTTATTATTTCTTTTGTAGCCGTTACGGTATCCTTTATCTTTCTTGCATATCACTATCTAAGCCTAACCATATTTTTAGTTGAAGGGAGTTAAAATGACACTAGAGGCCAAACTCTATTCATGATGAATTTTGTGTACTTCGAAGGTAAGTCGCCAAACTCAAAGTTCTTTTTTCATTTTTCTTTCGAGTTCTTTGAACTTTTTTTGTGTTCCAAGTTTCTTCTCTAAGCTTTTTTTACACTCTCAGTTTCTCTACATTCAAAATTTCTTGTCTAAGTTTTTTTTACACTTTTAGTTTCTTTACATTCTAAGATTTTTTCATTGAACTTTTTTTGCACTCTCAATTTCTCTATGTTCCAAGTTTTTTCTTTGAGCTTTTTCTACATTCTTAATTTTTTTACACTCCAAGTTTCACTATGTTCCTTTTTTAATTTTCTTTTAAGCACTTTCACATTGTGTTTTTTATGTGTTTTTGTTGATGTTACAAAGCTCCATTTTTTTCTTTTCCAACATTGTCTTGAATTATTGTGCAAAACCTTTTATTTCAGTGATTTTGTTTTTACCATGAAACTTCTTAACCTATCATTTTTTTGATGCAATTCATCCATGTTGTTTTACAAATGTAGGAGTTGTTGAATCATGTGTATGTTGAAGGCAAGATTACAACAATTGAAGAATTGGTGGGAAACTATTGGCAACTTGAGAGTAGAAACATGGTGTTTGATGCATTAAAGAATGCAAACATCTTGCATCAATATTGGCTAATTTGCAATTTCAAGTTATTGATGAGTAAAAAGGTTGGGGACTAAATCAAGGCCATAAACACCACATGGTATTCAAATTTCTTAATGGCACAATACAACAACAAGAGGTGGGTAGAACACTTTTGCATAACCAAAAAAATTGTTTTGTAATTAACAAAAAACTTATACCTTTGATTGAAAAAATATATATATAATATAAAACTATCATTCCTGTTAGCATTAGGGTTACTTGCCCATTTTACAAATTATCCCATAGATCTAAATACCTTCAATGTAACAAATTGTTTGTAATCGACAAATCTTTGGTGAATATGGTTCTTCACAAATTTGTGTGTGTTATCAATGAAATGTTTAGAAGTTAAATGTAGTGGTCTCAAAAAGATGATTTGATTCAAATCATGGTTGGCTTCAAACAACTTAGTGACCTCCCATTAGTTTGTAGTGCCATCGATTACATTCAAATACACATACAAAAACCCACTAGTGTAACAAATGTTATAAACTACTTCTTTTATAAATCTAAATCTTACAATATGTAGTTATAGGTTGTTGTTGACCATGAGAGACAATTTCGAGATGTCTTTATTGAACCACCAAGTTTAATAAACAACTCTAAAATCCTTCAATTCTTTGGTCTTTATCAAAATGCAACATATCATGGGTTGTTCAACCCCGAACATGTTTCAAAATGATATTCGCCCATACAGTCTTGGAACAAGGGCTACCCTCTCTTACCTTGGCTCATGATTCTTCATAAACAAAATGCAAATGTTTAGCATATAATTTTAAAAGCCTTCTACAATAGACAACTTTCTAGGGGTAGGAATGTAGTCGAAAATGCATTTGGGATTCTCAAGAAAACCTTTAGAGAATTATTGCTAAAAGACAACCTTCACATTACTTTCTTCCAAATGTTAACATTTTCTAATGGATGTTCTACAATCTAATTTTGGATGGGGGGGAGGTAAATATTAATGCACTAATGGACCAATTGGAGCAAGAGAATCAAACACATCAACAAGGTGTAGTAAGGAGGCATGATCACACTATAGTAAACATGGGATGAAACATTGAAGCAAACACTATTTTGGAAGGTGATGAACTATCTAGATCTGAACAAATGTTACTTCTAAAAACATATCTTGGGAATTTGATAGGACGTAGAGAATGAACGACTGTTTTAGGAGCTGAATCAAAAACTAAATTCAACGTTGATTGAAATCAAAAATAAAAAGTGGATTTAAATCTGAAATTATTGGAATTAGAAATTAAAAGCTAATTAAAATATGAAATTGTTAAAAGTTGATTGAAATCAAAATTTGAAAGTTGATTGAAATCTAAAATTGCTGAAATTTGAAATTCAAAGTTGATTAAATCTGAAATTATTGAAATTTAAAGTTGAAATTGGCTGAAATCAAAATTAAGTTATTGAAATCAAAATTAAAAGTTGATTGAAATTAAAACAAACTTACTAAAATCATAATCAAAAGTTTAGATGAACATTAAACATTTAATTACTAAATTTGAAATTGGAAGCTCAAGTGAAAACTAAACAAAATTGTTGAAATCAAAATTGAATGTTCATTTGAAAGCTCAAGTGAAAATTGAATTAAATGTCATTGATTTGAAAACTAAACAAAATTATTGAAATTAAAATTGAATGTTAATTTGAAAACTCAAGTAAAAATTAAATTGAATGTTGATTTGAAAACTGAGTTGAATTCTTCAAACTAAATTACAAGTTGAATTGTTCATGAAAATGAATTCCAAATTGAATCTAACCTAAAAATTGAATTAATGTTGTTTTTTAGATGACTTCTCACTTTTCAATGTTTTTTCATTGTTCAATATTCACTTTTCAATTGTGTTTTCATTGTTCACCACTTGTTGTTCATTAAACTCAAATCAAATGCATTATCCTCCCATGGCATGAATGATGGGTCCTTGATGAATGTGTGGCACATTGCAATGTTTAGATTGGATAAAATAATTACCATTTGTTTCTTCATTTTACGAGCTTTCTTCTCCTTCTATTGTAAATATTTGAAGTGTTCATTAAAGTTCTTCTTTCAAGATTTGGTCCTTTTCTTTTCAAGGTCAAGTTGAAAGAATTGATGTGGTCCATGGCATCCATTAGAACATTGCTATTATTGTTTATGGACTCAATCATTGACAAGAAAACTGAAGTACACTTCCTCTTACCTCTTGTACTCCTAGGAGTTCTTGGTGTCGCATTCGGTGTTGTTGCATTAGTTGTTCAATTGTTACCAACGTTGATAGGTGTTGTAAATTTTGTAGATTTTATGAGATTAATGATTGGCAAAAGATGTGGTGGATGGCTTGGTCGTTAGCTTGGGAATAATCATAAAAAATGATCACATTATGGATGCATCCCTTGATAGTTACATGTATTGAATTCATTTTGAGGTTGATCCTAGCTCTCTTCATGAACAAAAAACTTTCCGCACAATTCTTGCATCATCAACCGAGTATGTAAATGTTCCTCATGTTATCTTGGAGGTGCATAAACGTCATTTCCCTCTCTGCTTACAAATCTTTCACATGCATCGGAGCATTAATGTTCCTCTCCCCTTCAAACACATCAATGGCATGGTAATAATCCGCACTAAACTATTTTGGAAAATGAAGCTTCTCTCTCTTTTGTAGTCAAATCCTAGAAGGATGTGTTATGACCAATGCCCTTGTAATAATCACAAATCCTCTTGTAATCATTGTAGACACAAGGCCATTTGTCTTTACACATTTTTCCATTGTGAGGTGACTTTTATTTTATTGTTGCTTGTAGGTCTTTACAACCTTGCTCCACTATCCGTTGTAGGAACCATGTTGATTTTTGGATGAATGATTTGTCTCAGATTAATCTTCTTTTTTTGCTTGCAACTGATTAAAGCCATCACCTCATCAAAATTCCAATTGGCATTGCGAAGGCATGCCAAACTTGCTTTTTGCTTCCCTTTCCCTCTTACACTATTGTTTGCATTGTTGGTGTTATCAATTTAAATTCATAGTTGTCTATGGTTGTTGTTGGCTTCAAATTTGCAAAACGTACCAAATGTGTGATGGTCGCAATGGCAAAACATCAAAACAACATCCAACAATAGCAGTTTAACACAACATTAGGTGTCAAGGTGTGTGATGGCAAAACATCTAGCAATGATAATCCAACACAATGGTAGAACATTGAAATGTGCAATGGCAAAGGATCAAGACAACGTTTAGGTAGTAATGTCTAGTAATGTCAAGCGGTAGGAACAATGCATGATAACAAAGTGTTAAGTGGGGGAACAACATGGATGGCAAAGTGTTGAACATTAAAAATAATTCACAATGACAAAACGTCAAGTAGGGTTTGTGTGGACCATGTGATTGAATTACAAGATATAGTTGCATGTGCCATGGTAAAGCTTGGAATTTCACTTTGTGATGGCAACCAACAAAAATCAAGGGCAATAGTAATAATTTTGATAGCTACAATTCAATTTTGGAGTTGATAAGTTATCAACAATGTTGTTTTTCTAAAAATCATAATTCATAGGTTTTGGAAACTTTGGAGATCTACCTAATTTTTCTTTTAACTCTTCAAGTTTGCATTAGTCATAATGTTGCAATGTCAAATGTTAGGTCATTAATTTATCAACTTTTTGTTGCATGTTATCTTATGGTTAACCACTTTGCAATTTCCAACTTTGATCAAAACAAACATTATTAATGTCATGCACGAACAAAAGGGACATTTATGAAAATCATAATGTTAGTTTCATGACTAGTTTTAATCACAAAAAAATGGTAGGGATGGTGACAATATATGAATTTTATGACTAAAACGTGTTATTTTTGTCAACTCTTATGTCAAAGGGGAACAATTTAATTTCAATTTAAAAAATAAATGAGTAAAAATATAGGGTCCCATATATTGGTTGTTAGGTTAAAATTACAATTTAATTAATGAATTTGGGCTTCATGATACTACACACTACTAATGATGATGAAATGACAAAAAAAAATTTACATTAAAAAAATTTGTTATATATAGGATTGAAATTGTACAAAATACTGCCCAATTATCATCCAAGGGGAGATTTAATCAACCAACCATGTTTTTAATTCATTAAAATTTTGGAAACAATAGGGTGGATAAACATTAAATTGGTTAAGCAAATGGGGGTTAAATCCTTGAATTAGGTATTTAAGGGATAAGTTTTTATTGGAAATTAATTTAATTTCCAAGAAAAAAAACATGTTAATGTCTTCAAATAGTTTCAACATAATCAAATGAAATAACACATATTTACATTTGTATGAAATGACATGTAAACATGTGTATGAAATTAAAAAGACACAAATGTTCAATTTGTTTTTGAAAGGACACAAAGATTCTAAAAAACATTGAAAAAAATAAAGAGATTTGTTTTTCTTTCGATATATTAGGATCCATAAGGACATTTTGAAACATTACAACTTGTAAAATGTTTATTTTCTAAAAAAATTAGTTTGGAATCGAAAATAAATTTGCAATTTGGAATTATCTTTTTGTATGACTTACAATTATAGCCTATCCCACCTAAACCAGCTTCAATGAAATCATCATCATTGGAATTATGATATGATTATATTTATTTTGATATTCAAAATATAATTAATATAATGCATGTTTTAACCATGATATATATATATATATATATATATATATTATGTACTAAAAATGTTAGATATTGGTTACTAATAGCTTAGTAAGTGAGTCAATACTAATAACCAAACATGGAGGAACATGAAGTGGGGTTAATTGTTAGGTCAATTTTTTGAACTTGCAACCAAGGACTTACTAAAGTTACAATAAACCATTTTTGGATTGTTGTAACACATTAAAATTTTATTTATTATTCTTTATGCTTTGCACCATTTGTAGTTGCAACTGGAAAAAACTTTATGTCCCATTTCAAAGTACAATTAATTTTTACAAAAGAATTTCTTTGAGTCCTTATGTTTTTTAGTCATTTAGGTGCATTTCTTGTCTAAACTAATTATTAAGGGGTAAACATCCTTAGACTAGTTAGTGCCATATAGGCATTCTAATAACTAGTAAATTACTAGTGGTAGGTTTAGTATATTTTATTGAAGGGATGAAACTAATGGGATTAATTAGTTCATGTTGATGAGTGATTGGTTGTAATCCACACAATCACCTAGGAGATTTCTAAGAAGGATTAGGATAAGGACCTATTTTCATGGGTCAATGTAAGCCTTGTGTGATTTTGTGGAAAAGGGTGAAAGCACATTATGTAGTTTATTTTTAGGTGTCGCACTTGGAGTTTCTCTTGCATATCTTTAAAACTTAAATATAAAACATTAATATTTTCATTGAAATAACAAAAAAAGGATTCACATATAATGTTAGTAAAGTTGGCATTATAAAAACACAAAAAAAATCAAAAATAAAAATCCAATTATTAAATCATGTTCTTTTACCGAGTTAGTTACATGAAAATCATTATGCTAGAATTGAGCTGCATAGCTTCCCATTTGTTATGGCTCCAATTTGTTCATGCATGCTTCATTCAGCTCAGGTGTAAGTGATATAATTTAATTAGTAGAACACCACCCTTGCAATTGGGTCATTGTAAAAATTCTTACATACTAATAGATCGCATAGGAACATGAGTAAGACTTGAAGATTCAATGAGAAATGGATTTTTGAATCTTGGCAACAAATTTTGTCACACTCTACATAAATTCATGGATATGGATTTAAATTATCTTATAATGTGTTAATCTTATGTGTGTGAAACTTTGGGATATTGGATGAATAATGTTTAAGAAATAAAAAATCCATTGAATGAATGGAATGTGATTTTAATTTATTATGTTATGGACATTTCAAAATTTCAAAAATTATAATTATTTAAAAATATTTTTTAAGCATTTAAAAAATTATTAAAATTATTATCATATTTTTAATATGTCTTATAGCATCATTATTTGAAATTGGAAATGGAAAAAAATGTTACTTTCAATATAATCTAATTATTCATATTTTAAGTTAATTTTCAACTACACTTAAAAAGGACTTTGAAAAGGGATTCTAATCCACTAAAATTTAACCACTCTAATGTGTTTTCACTCAAAAGGAGGATAAGAGGAAGACTTGGGGGGAATTTTATGCCATTTGATCTTTTTGTAGTTTTGGGTGATGAAAATTCTCTCTTGGAGAGGTGTTGTATGTGTAATACTAGAGAAGGGAGAGGAGCTTGGAATTATATTGTACTTGTGTTATTTCAATGTAAAAAGGTTGAAGGATCTTAATGTGTTTTGTGTGAGTCTATTCGATTAGGATTTGAAGGAGGTAATATATTCTAAGTTTGCATAAGGTTTTGTTACATTTTGTATAGTAATTATGTGTTTTTTCTACAATAGTAGTAAGCATGTATGCTTGGTTTTAGCCTCTAGAATAGGAAGTTTACTGTTGCCATAGGAAAATAACAACCAATTAATGCTAGTAGGAAGGGATTAGACTTGAAGGTTGAAAAGTTAGCAAGGTAAATGAAACTACTGCAGATAGTAAACAGTAATCCCAAAGGATGTGCAATGGCTATAAATGATAGATAACGCCACTAGGGGGTCTATAGGCACTATGAAGGTTAGACAATAGTTGTGGAAAACTTGTAGACCCATTGGACACCTTTTTGATGCATTGAAAATACTATAGAGGTCCGAAAGGTAATTATTTGCTAGTCCCTTTTATCTTGTTTGCTTGTTTTATTTCTATATACTTCCTTTTTACACTACCGAAGTGGCTTCCAGTTAGGATGGTGGTTTGTCTTTAAGTGACAAACCTTATCTTCCTCCTTTTTTTTCTTCATTAATTATTTTTTATTATTTGAATAGTTGTAATAAAGTTAGTACGTGATAGTAGTTCTTATTAGAAGTAAGGAGAAGTTGAACTTGTTCCCTCGGCATTGCCTTCTTAAGGACAGTAATGTTTGGGGACTACATTTTCACCCCTTCACACTAATGTTGGTTAAATTAAGGATTTTTAAAAGAACTATCAAATATAAGTTTAATTTTTTTAATAAAATGGATGAGCCATTGTTTTGAATTTAACCAATATCTTAATGAACTAAATTTTGTTCGTTTTAGGTTGGGTCTAATTTTTTAAATTGTTGATACAAACATTTTTGACAAGGAAACTTTAGAACAAAGTTGTGATTATCTTCAAGAGTTTCACATGTTTTATAACATGAACTTTTCCAAATTAGTAAACTTCAAAAAATGAGTTGATTTTTGATCTTCATGGTGAAACTCATTAATAATGGGAAAGGAAGAAAAAAAAATCATGAGGAGGGAATGGGAATTGAAAAAAAAACAAGCTCACAAGGAAAAAAAGAATAATGAAAAGAAGAATACAAGTTCACAAGGAAGGAATGAATAATGAAACAAAAAATACAAAGTCACAAGAAATAAATGTCAAATGAAGAAAAAATAATTATAGTTGGAACTTGGAGCCAAGTCCTTAAATTGAACTGATAATAAATCAAATGTAATTTATGAAATTATATATATGTGAAATTGATTAAAAATTTTCACATGTAAAATTTATTTCATTATGAAATTTAATTATTAATTCATTCAATCAAAAAATTATATAATGATTTATTAGTGATTAAAAAAATTAAATAAAAATTAGATTATTTTACTTAATTATTTAAAATTTTATAACCCATATAAATATTTTAAAATTATATTTGAATTTTTGAAATGAATATTCAAATTATAATCAACATTTTATAAATTTTTAGGTTTTTGAATTAAAAAAAAATCCAATGTAATCATGAAAATGAAAATAATTAAATTAAATAATGAAATAAAGATAGGTAGGTATTTTATAGATAAGTAGACAAATCATAAATAAATATGTAGGTAAGTACTATTTATTAACCACTGCCTACTACCTACCTACTTAATAGTTAACCATCATATTACTTGCACTTACATTATAAATAAGTTCATTGCATGAACTTAAATAATTATATAACATTTCAATGCACAAAATTTTAAACATACATGTGGTTATATTTATGTGATTACAAGATTTGCCACCATATGAATGGTGGTTGGATGGATAAAGACTTTGCTTATGGCCATCAAGATGAAGGTTCAAATCTCACTTTTGATAGACCTTATAATTGTGATTAAAATTAGTTATGTTAAAAACGTGATTAAAGATCATCACATTGACATGGCAAGAAAATAATAAAAGCATATATATACATGCAAGTAATAAAATTGCCACTTGTTGACAAACTTTTTTTAAAAAAAAATGTCATAATTTGAAGTAAGGAATTTATTTGCAATTTAAATAATTAAGATAATAATAATAAATTGTCATGTAAAATTGAATAAATGTAAATGGAAACGTATGTCTAATTTCAAACTTTTCAAATTTCAAACTTTTCAAATCCCTGATGCAATGCACACAAAAACATAAATTATTGTTAATTTTCATTCAAGTTTATTTTGTATCATGCAATTTATTCTTTGGACATGCAATTTGACCTAATGAATTCAAAGTTTTTGCTACATTGGATAACTATGGCCCTTAAAAACATTTTTCCAATCCCTAAAACCTCTTAATTAACAAGTTGCATTGGCAAAATATTTCCTTTGAAATCACTAATTCAAACCTTGAAATCTTTTTGTTTTCACTAGTTAAATGGGTTATTTATGTTCCCAATAATCATTTGCCCAAACCTTGCAACCTCTTCAACATTAACCTAAAATTTAAATTTATAATTTATAAAAAAAATCTTGAATTAAAGTTTTTACCAAAGTCAATTATTACCAACTTTTGTTATGTCACAACTTTAATTGTGGGCTTGCTACCAAAGTTATGGTATGAGAAGGAAAGTGGGTTAACAAAATGTGCTAAAACTCAAACATATTCACACAAATGTGAAAAATTGCAAGCAAGTGAATCCTTACAATTTAAAAAGGAATTTCATTCTATGAGTTGGAGTTTTGTGAGTGTCTTGAATTTTTTGAACAAAAATGCAAATTAAAAACCTTGTTCAAATTGAGTTACTTTTAAAACATTCAAAAGGATTTGAAGCATTGATATTGAAAATGAGTTCATATTTTTCATTTGAAAATTTGAAACACAAGTTATGGCCAAAAGTCAAATTGGTAGTTTAATTCACAATTATTAAAACCCAAGAAATGGGGTCAAATGATTTTTGTTTAAAACATGCAATACAATGGACAAAATGTTTCTTCAAAGGTTACGACTTTTCCCTTCAAATAATTTCAATTAGAGTTTGTTTGTGAAAATTATAAACTTGCAAAATTAAAAGATTCCAAATTTAACAAAATAAAAAAAATTTGACATTCTCATTTTGGAATCTTGAGAATTTTTGTTGTTTCAATGTAATCTCTATTTCCAACTACATATTATATTGTAAGGAAGAAAGTGATGAGTTCTTTCAAAATTTAGCCTATCACAAGCCTTGTGAAAATTGTTGTCTAGTAAAAAATAATCATTTCCTTTTATACCACTTGAAACACATGGGATTTAGAATATGTTTATAAACCCAAATTAAGTTTCACATTATTTGATTGATATGCTTCATCCAAAATGTAGGGTACAAGCCATGTTAATATTAATAATGTCTTCACCCGCACCGTGTAAATGTGTTTCTAAGACTATCCACCACATCCAACATAGAGTGTTAATTATTCTTCCATCCCCACCTTTAAAGTAGATCTAGTAATGTATTATTATATGTGGGTTAGTATCACTAATTATTACATCCAAATTTAGTGTTAAATGTTTAGCCCTCCGCCACTAATAAATAATAAATATGATATAATATACACCAAAAAAAAAACATACAAATGTCACACATGAACCAACCATTGTGACTGATCAATCAATGACCACCCAATCGCAACAGCTAATGAACCAAAAATAATTAGTTTATTTTTCAAGGTATTTTGACACATAGTATCCTACACAAATACACAAGAATTGAACCCATTTTCACACCTTCAAGTGATGTTGACTTCATCCAAATTATGGTGTACAAGCAATTTTCTTACAATTATTGGAGCTGCTCTTAAGCATGAAAAACTGGACAATATAATAAATGTGAGAAACTATCTTAAATGTCACCACTGAGGCCAATAAGAAACAATCAGTTCTTTTTTACAAACCCTTTTATTTAAATGGCAATTTATCATGCGCATATTTTATAGCTGAAACTGAGTTTTACCCTATTTGAATGCTATACTTCATCCAAAATAGAAGGTACAATTTGTTGGCCTTGCCTACCAAGGCAAGGATATTGAGTTGAGATTCACTGTAGAGTATAGTAGATTAATGGGTTTTGGCCCCTAGGTAATATGTCTATTTTTATATGAGGATTTTTGAAAGATGATATTTTGGGCTTGTGTTGAAACTTGAGATTAGTTATAGAGTTATAATAGCTTGAAGGATTTTGGTTTATTTTCGAGGATTTTTTGAAGATTATATTTTTTGCATGGTGAAATACTTGAGTTTCCATAATTTTTTTTTTGCCTTAAGATACATTTTAAGGTAAATGGCAAGGCCACAGTGTGACACACCCCTTGTTTTATTGCTGTGGGTGTAGATGTTGTAAGCGTATATCCATGGACAAACCCTATTTGAGCACACTCTAGCAATATTTAGCACATCCAAGATGAAATGTTAACTCCTCTCTATTCGCACCCATAAACCTGAAAAAAGTGAACTCAATAAAATGATAGACAATTTAAATCTTATCACCTGGGCCAAGTAGCATGGTTGGCCAATCTTTCTTTCTTTCTTTTAATTTAACGTCAATACCCGGACCAGAGAGATCCATTTGAGGACTATTACCTAGTTGGTTTGAGTAAAACATTCCTGTTGTCTAGGCAAGAAACTAAGTACAAAGCTACCACTTTCTGATTAGCCGAATGCATCAATTCAGGCAGTAAGCTGCACGGTGTC
>Ga0116231_10004218_pt1 | contig 29221 bp, 16 predicted proteins | sample S1TSphgellanicum_2_FD_89695 | JGI IMG/M metagenome (GOLD analysis project Ga0116231, IMG submission 89695) | Host-associated microbial communities from peat moss isolated from Minnesota, USA - S1T2_Fd - Sphagnum magellanicum MG | ecosystem: Host-associated > Plants > Peat moss > Unclassified...
ATTTGTTGGGTTCTAGTTCCTAGATGACTATGGTGGTTAGCTCCATGAACAATGGATTGACACTAATCAAGAAACAATTATTTGTTGGGTTCTAGTTCCTAGATGACTATGGTGGTTAGCTCCTTGTTATTTTACTACGAACTTACTAACAACCCACAAGCAGGTTGTTAGTGGCTTATGGGTTGTTAGTAAGTAGGTAGTAAAGCAGCCCTTACCTATGTATATAAACTATAAACCATCTAATTATCTAGTAGTTACCTATTTCCTTACCTAGCTACCCATATATTAACTCAGTTGAGGTTCATCCACACCCGAGTCACAGTGGGCATCCATCCAATTGATGCTGCGCCCATGGGTACTAGTTGACTCTGGCCATATATGCATTGTTTATACTCATCCAGTCTACATCATTACTAACCAAAACATATGTAAAACAAATATGAATTTCCAATAAAAATCACAAAACAATTTCACATCACCCCAAGTGCACCAAAAAATAGGGAATTTTCCAAAATTCCACCAAACATTTCAAGTCACCTAGTGCACCAAAAAGAAGAAGAAGAAGAAGAAGAAGAAAGAAACTGCACAAATTCCACAAAACATTTTCAAGTCCCCCATATGCACCAAAAGAATTTTGAATTTCCACAAATTCCACCAAACATTTTGCCAAAGACCATAAGTAAGTAATGAATCTACTCAATATGTAATAGGGAGTAGAGTACATCGACATTTATGGAATTTTCTCATAATTTTGCAGCAAACAATAATTTAAAAAAAAAATCGTTCTCCTAAGGTTCTGTTGCAATTGTGAAAGCAACAAGAAGATTAAATCATGGCATAGCTATTGGAAACAAGTCAATAGGATCCACATTCATTGAGGTTGCAATGCGCTACAAGGGGATAAGTGTATTGTAATCTCTTGGTTCCATTAAAAAGCCCTTGATGAGTAGTGGTGCACTGAAGTGGGTTTTTAAATGTTTAAAATGAAATTTGAATAATTTTGTCATTGAGAAATCTCTAAAATAAAAATAATTTGCTTTAGGAAAACGGGGAAATACCCTTGCTATTGTTGGAAAGCCCTTTATGAGTAAGGCTCCTTAGAGGTGACTTCATAACTTCTAAACCTAAGGTCCAAAAGGTATTGGATTTTGAGTAATTTTTGTCATTGAAAATTCATTAAAAAAAAAAAAAAAAGGAAATTGAATTTCAGACTTAGTGTCATTTACCCTTTCAAATTTCATTCAATATCACAATATGTGGTCTACAGCACAAGCCGCACTGGTTGGTTTGCAATGAAGAATCGTTACCCATTAATAATGGGATTGCTTGTTTGTGAGTGGGCATGTGGACTTCATCAAAGTGTTGTTAGTTTCAATGTGTAGTAGACCAGGTAGTAGAGTAGTCTCACAGTTGTGAGTCACAACCTTCCATAAAGAAATTAAGCAAAAAAATCATGTTACTCTTTGGGTGATTTTGGATTTTGGATTTTTAATTATTATGCAAATGACCACTTGAATTTTTCTTAAGTGAAACATATCTTGTACTTGATGAAAAAGTTGATTTTTTTTGCAAACACAATTTGCTCGAACTTTATCAATCAAGTTTTATCATTTGCAGTGACATATGATGAGTCTGATTGATAACAGAGAAAATACATAAAAACAAGACAGCTATCATATCAAAATTGATACTGATTATTCTTGCTATCCATTTGCAACAAGCTAAATGATGAATATGTATAGGATATGAGGTTCTTATTTTTGAGATGTTTTGCATACCAGAACTGAACTGTTACTGTTTCCACTGAATTTTTGACACTACTTTTAGCTGGTTTGTCGAAAGGAACATACCTGCCCATATCATTGCAACTTCCAGCACCAAATGAGTGCAAATCATAAACTATGAGAGTCACTCACAAAGTGGGAGACCATCACCTTCATCATGAAATGCTGCCATGAAACCCACTGACTTCATCAGCTTCTGATGATGTTTGTAGCTAAGTACATAATAATCTGCCCAAAACTTTGGGTGAACCATGTTGCAGAATCAAATCCTAAGTTTAATGCTGGTGCTGAGAAGATATGTGACAGAAACTCAGGATCAATCTTCTCAGCAGCCTTAAAATGATGTCATGTTATAACACTATATCCATTTCAGTCTTTTGTCACACAGTATAATACCTGAACTGTTCAAAAATAGTGTATCGAATCCAAAAACAAAGAAAGAAAGCAACAAAGCTTTACTGAATGATAACTAGCAGATCAGTTCAACAAAGTTCCACCTCAGCAAACAATCAGTGACCATAGAAATAGCCAGCATACAATGCAGCCATTATTCAATGTGCACTAACCAATACTTCCCACATCCTGACTACTATTGAAAACAGTCAGTCAGTGCCACACAATGCCATCCTTAGGCTTGTGCCTTGGCAGCCAGTTTCTCCTTTGACTTCTGAATCTTCAACACCTTCTTCACAATCTTCTGCTCCTCCACTAGAAAAGCTCGAATAATGCTGCAATAAGTAAGCCCATGCATGCTCAATAAGTTTCCATTGGCATAGAGTAGATGGAATAGCAGTAGCAGACACATTAAATCACACAAATGCATGCTGTATAGTTTGAATTGTCACTTATGAAATACAGTAAGTGATGCATTGTGATTCAACATTCAAAAACACAGCCATTAGTTACTGACATCTTTCACCCTCTTAGACTGAACCCTGAAAGAAGAACTAGCAATCCCAAAGGGGACCCTGGACACACCGTTCACGCACTGCAGAGCCAGACATGTTGCCTCCATACGCTCTGTTAACAGTCTTCCGGTGACGGTGAATCCGAGAAGTCTTGTACTCAGTGGGTCTTAAATGGGGAATCTGTCAAAACAACAGGTAGCACATGAGCATGATAACTCTAACAAATCTAAAGCATTTGCTTCCAACCTCAATTACCCAAATCTTCAAGTGTAGTGTACATGGCTGGTGGAGGAGCTCTAGAAAACATCCAATGGACAGAAAACCCTGTAAATCCTCTTTGAAAATGGAGAAAGAGTGCAACAGTGAGAGCTGAGGAAGAAACCCTAGTATCATCAACAGCTACAAAAAGAACAGTTGCCGACTGCACACATGTGAAAAGTTGTTGACAGAAGTGCAGCTAAGCAAATTGGCTCCAATAAGTGCATAAAGCCTTCTTCAAAGGGATATCCTAACAGTGAAGCAAATACACCATGTCTCCGCCCTTTAGTGCTGTCTGGAAGACAGAAACCATGCAGAACATGCACAGCCAAGGCTTGAGGAAAGGGGCATCAACGTACCCCTGCAATACGCTTCCCGGTGATGGAGCATTTGGGGCCTTTCGCCCGCTTCTTGGCCGTCTGGAACACAGATTTCCCACCTGCATTCCATCAAGACAGCGCCAGACAGCCGAGCGGGCGATTTCGTTACCGTCAATAATTTACATCACTACAGCGAACCCGCAAACGCGGGTGGTAACGAGTTTACCATAAGCACACGAAAGCCTTTTAAGAAGATGAAGTACAACAACAACGGTATCGGATTCAACCCTCTTCGCGAGAAAATACAAAAAACTACAAAGAAAAAAAGGGAAGCAGAAGACTCTGACCAGGCGTTTTGACGACGCGCGTCTGGTTGGACTTGGTGGCATAGCAGTGGCGCCTGCGGTATGTCAATCTTTGCACCATGGTGTAAACTACCCCTCAGATCCACCCCCACAAAAGCAGCAGAAGTTCGCAACGGGGCTCAAGCTCCACTCGAGAGAAACTCAGTGCAACAAAGAGACCGTCTACGACATCCCCAAAACCCTAAATGCCCCTTCTCAGGGGTGTCGCACAATCTCGCTGAACCCTAGATCCAACGCTCCAAATCCGTTTACAATCTTCATCGACGGAGAACAACCGGACTAAAAGTCGAAGATTAAGAACACTGAAAACCGTCGTCATCGATGAATTAAAACCCTAACGAAAATCAATTCACAGTCATCAGAGAAAGAGTCCTAATGGATGAAATCACAAGAAAATACCACCGCAGTGTAAATCAATCGTAACTAGGATGGATGACTAACAATCCTAAAATCTACATCCATAGAGAATCCAATCCACCGTCCTAAACATGGATGATTAACACCCTAAAATCTGCATCCACAGATATCCAATCCAAGGGCCTAACCATGGAAAATGTATTCACAGAAAATCCAATCCAACGGCCTAACAATGGATGATTAAAAACCTCAAAAATCTGCATCCACAGAAAATCCAATCCAGCCCTAACCATGGATTATGATAAACAAATCTGAAAATCTACATCCACAGAAAAACCAATCCAACGGTTTGAATTGAATGTCCACCTATATAATAGCTGGGAGCGTTTGCCATGCGACGTGTCATGTTCCTGTTCGCTATTGCGCACGTGGCTTCTCTCGATTGGCTGATTGGACTTGCAGGAAAGTGTATGGTTCGGAGGATGCGGTAGATTTGGTGAGCTTCGAACTTCGACGTTCGAAGTTCTTCACGTTTTGCCGATCTCTCGATCGTTTGCTTCCTTGCTGTTGCTGCTACAAGTCTGATCGAAATCCGTCGAAAATAGAAGCTTGCGCACCCCAGAATCATTCACCACAAAGAGAAATCCGCAATTGCATCTTCCAGCGAGCAATGCGGATTAGAATGCGGATTATAATCTGTGGCGAAAGTTGTTGTGATTAGACATCCGGCTGTAACAGGTTTCAGGAATTGAGCGAGGGAGGGAGAGAGAGAGATCGAGCGAGCGAGCGAGCCGCGTACGTCTGGGGAAGGGAGATGACAGAAAGTGGTGGAGCAGTAGTGAGCCAGAAACGGAAGAGTCGTAATTTGGTGTGCGACATGGCGATGATTGCGCTGGCGGCAGTGGGAGTGGGCGGGGTAGGACTTGGGCTTTACAGTATCCGACCGCGTGACCCCGTGTTCGAGGTGCAGGCTATTACTTTGAGCGGCTTCAACCTGCGCTTCTGCACGGATTCGCCGCTATTGCTGGCTGTGGTGGACGTGTCGCTCACGCTTTTTATCAAGGTCATCAACCCCAATGTGACTCCTATCCAATTCTCCAGTACCATCATGGATATCTACTACAAAGGCAATCTCCTCGGCCAAGCCCAGGTGTGTGCTTGTTTTGTTTGCTTTCGTTGTTATTGTTATTGCCGCTACTGTTTTTGCTTACGTCTGGCGCGATTGATTGGTTTTGGTGCCGCTGTATCTGAATTATTGCTCTCTATTTTGTCCTCTTCATATGTTCCAGATGAAGAATTGTTCATGTTTGAGAAACCTTCTGGACGAGGCATATGTTCCAGATGAGGAATTATTCATGTTTGAGAAACCTTCTGGACAAGGCATATGTTCCAGATGATCTTTTCCTTGTTTGCTTTATATGAACTGTGCTTATGTCTTGTGATTGGCCTGCATCCAACAACAATCACTTTGAAGGAAAATAGAGACAAATACACCACCAGCTGCATGCAGTGGCCATTGCAAAAAGTATTGTAAATGTGACAATTTCTGCATTGACTGTTGAGAAGACTATGAGCAGGGGCCATTTGTAAGGTTCACATGTGTACACCAATGGCACACAAATGAGATTTGCAAGAAATTTCCTTTGTTCCTTTGCACTTCAGACCATGCGGTCACAGAATGGGCTTTTTTTGAAGGAAAGAGTAGGAGGAATGAGAAAGGCAGGCTGGGAAATATTGGCAAGTGGAAGCTCATGGAAAGGATTGTGTGGAGCAGGTAGATTCAGGGAGTCAGGAAGCAAAGAGTGAGCAGGTTATGGAAGTGCCTACAAAGCTGGATGGGCTTGAAATGACCAACCATCTCAAGGACCTTTTTGCAGATGTCGCAAAGCGTGAAATGATGCTCCACTCTGTTGTCACCATAGCTGGTAGCGCAGTAGTCTGGAAGTGGAAGCATAATTTTGAGGTATCTTGGGTGTGAGTCAATTTCTGCATGTCATTGAGAGTGCCTGATTCAAGAAGTAGTCCATTTTTAGTCACATGCTGTTGTTGACTTTCCTCTGCAATCTCATGGATATGCTCTCCCCTTGGTTTCAATAGATGAGGGATAACCTTGTGATCTTCTTAATTTTTCTCTTTCAGACCTTTCATCTTGTGAATGTGTGTATCCAGGTACATGTGGACAGTGACCTCAAGGTGGACCCTGTCTTTCTCGATGTGTTGGATCAAGAGAATAGGGTGCATTTGGAGCTTGAGCCAATGATTTGATACCTGCAATTTGAAGTTGGTGGTGACTGCAATGTAACTGCAGTAAGTATCTCACCAAGATTGAGAGTTTATTGCCTGAATGTTGATGGCACTATTGATTATAGGTGCAGTGGTTTGTACAGCATGCACTTGGATTCACTGTGAAGTAGTTTTTATTCAGTCCTGGAGACCTTCAGCCAATCAATTTCATGATGGCGAAAGACTTAAGATGAGCTGGTTGTTCTCAAGCTGCTGTAAAGTAGGTTTGACTTTGGTTTATAACTCCTTTGTACAATATTTTGCAGAGTCTTGTGATGATTTCTGAGAATGCCATGAATGGCAAATGGCCTAGCAATTGTTATGTATCAGATGCATTGACTCTCTATAGCAATGCAGGATCTGCCTACTGTCTCTTTTGCCTCACAATCAAGTGACCATCCCAATCCAAAGCTCCAGCTCCTTTCTTTGCTCATTTGGATTTGTTACATACAGAGGGGTTTGGAATCTGTGATGCGATACAATAGTCTACATGTGAATCAGCTGTATCCTTAAAGCATTTGCAGACAATTTCTTCATCTGGGGTTTAGGGTTTTATCTGCCCATCACAAACTTCATGTTGAAGGCCCTCTTGCTCCCTTTCATCCTACCTTTGCAACACTTGCAAATTGCAAAGTGAACTTCACTGGCTTCCTCCACCCTTGATGTGGACTGCAATGGTCCTCATTTCTTACATTAGGCAGGGGACTAATCTGGGATTATGTGACCCTGCACCCATCAGTGCACCTTCCATTGGAAACTCATCATGACTGTTGTGGAAGTTACCAAGGTTCTATCTTGGTGACCTATCTTGTAAACCCACCTACTTCCCCATCACACTCCCTAGGTAACTAACTATGTTTGTAGTTTGTATGCAGGCACTGGGTAAGGTATCATAGGTAATTAGTTGGGGACATGATCTCTCACCTTAGTCCCATGCCTAATGTAAAAAATGTGGGATTAGTGCTGTTCTAGGTAGTGTGAGTGGGAAGTATGAGGTTTCTCAAGACAGCAAATTGGTTTGGGTTTCAGTTTTAGCAAGAGGTGGTTTCATGGTTTGGATTCAAATTCAGTTTCAGCCAATACTTTGAACCTACCAACACTAGTAATTAGGTAGGAATGTAAGTGGTTATAACATAAGTAGGTTAGTTGATAGGTACTTAGTGGCTACTAGGTATGTAGAAGCATGTGGATGGTTAGAGAAAGCTAATTGCAATGGTTAGCTATGGGATGAGAATGCAATGGGAAAAAGTGTTTCTTGTCCACATACCATCCATCTTGCATGGTGTGTTGAGGGCTGTTCATTCACCCCCAATTCTATTGGTCCATGCCTTTAGGTAGGACATCCTACCTATGCATTCACTTGGGTTCACACTAGTGTTGACATGTTCTTGATTTTCAAGAGGTTTAGGTCAGGTTCTAGGGTGTTTGGACTGGAGGTTGCAAATTTTCTTGAAACCACCATTTGAACCTAACAAGAAAATCAACCTATTTTAAAAATTGAATTAGAACCTAAATTAGGGGTGTTGCCCCATTTAAAAATGGTTCAGGTTCTCCACTTATATAAGTACAATTTTATTGAAAAAAAAAATTGGCCCTACATTTTAGACAAGTTATTGAATTTGATTATTTTATATCATTAATATGACATAATTTTTTTATTTTGGAGTTTGTGTACTAGTTGAACAAACTAATTGCACCTTTTGTTGGGGGTTTAATTGTGTGCAATGGAGATGGAACTAGACTTCAAGTCTTAAATTGGATCAATGTTAAATTTTTGTGTGAAAATGATTGGAACCAAAATCCAAAGAATTGGTTTCAAGATTAGATTTAGGGGGCTGATCCTCCCACCCTGCTGATTTGCTTCTCCCACCCTCCCCCCCCCTTATCTCGTCTCCTCCCTTTAATTCTCACAACCTCCGTCTCCGCCTTTTTTGATTCCCCCCCATTCCTTGTACCGCCACGCCATGAACCCCCCTCCCGAGGCCACTTATGACGATGTCGATGCCTTGAAGGCTGCGTGCAGACAACATGCCGCCGCTCATCTTTATAGCGTCACCACCAAGCGGTCCGATTATAAGATGGGCGTCCTATTGCTGCACTGCGGCAAGTCTGGTACACACGATGATCGCCATGGCCTAATAGAGGAAACACGCCAGCGCCCTTCCAGCTTGGTCCTAACCGGCTGCCCCTTTCTTTTGCAAGGTCGTCGTAATCGAGTCGGGAGCTGGACGTTGTGTGTGAAATGCGGAGAGCACAACCACCCGCCACTGACTCATGAGGTTGCGCATTCGTCTCATCGCAAGATGACCAACGACGTAAAAGAACGCGTTCACACTTTGTCCGCTGCTGGTGTTGCACTTGCTCAGATCTTGACGTTGATACGTTCGGAACCCTCGGGCGAGCATGTCATCGCGCGCGACGTATACAACTTGAAGAGGTAGCACAGAATCGAGCAGCTTGATGGCCGGACGCCAATGGAGGCTTTGCTTTCGTCCTTGATCAAACTGGATGTACCCAACACCCATTGTGTTGATGCTAGCGGGCGCCTAACACGACTCGCCTTCACAAGCACCAAGGCTGTACAGCTTACTCGTCGCTTTGGAACGGTCCTGACCATGGATTGCACCTACAAAACGAACAGGTTCAAGATGCCCCTACTTCACATTGTTAGCTTTGCTTGCACTGGGGCGACCTTCACATTGGCCATTGCATTTCTCAATGCAGAGACGATTGAGGACTATGAGTGGGCATTAAACACTTACAAAGGCTTTATGGGTAATTACCCGCCGCTCGCCATTGTCACCGATCGCGAGTTGGCACTGATGCGAGCGACCGAGATTGCTTTTCTCGTCGCCCACAAGATGTTCTGCTAATGGCATATCTGCAAGAATGTGATGGCAAAGCACCGGATAGGCTTCATTGAGGAGGACTGGTAGACGTTCATGACATTGTTCTTAGGGGTGATGCGAGCGGGCACGGAGGACGAGTTGCAAGAGAAGCTGGTGCAAATTCAAACGGAGTGGGTGGGTACCCAGCCGTGTGTTGTGCAGTATGTGCTTTCCTGGATGCAGTACAAAACATATTTTGTTGGCGCATATGTTGACAAAGTGCCGCATTTCGAGTCGTCATCCTCATCACGTGTGGAAGGCGCACACTCAGCGTTGAAGTAGTGCCTGCAGGTTAGCACTGGTGACATGATGACTATGACTGTGGTCGAACGTGTACTGCAATTTCTCGCCGATTAGTATCAAGAGATTGATACTGCCATCTCACAATAGAAGGAGCGGCGCAATCCTGTTCACTCAGACATGTTCTATGACCAGGTGTGTAGAGCTTCCTACTTCCATTTGATCAAGTCTTATGTTGTGGACTAGGTTGGGGGTTAGAGAGGTCAGGTGGAGAAGTTCTTTTTCTGAGTCCAATTTCGTTGGACTCCTCCCTTGACCTCTTGTATTATTTCCCTATATTTACTGTATACCTCCATCTCCTCACAGGTGGTCCGACAGGTCTCTTCAGTTGTTCTTATCAAGATCCACCTTCAATTTACAATTGCTAAAGAGCATGCAGGGTGCAAAGTTCGTCCGTAACTAGACCCTCGCTTCGAGACTGTCATGGGACTTCCTTCAGCGATCACAATCTACGATCTGTGTGCTGCAAACCAGAGCCTACCAATGAGTGCGGTACACAAACAGTGGTGGCTTGCGCTAGATCTACAAGTTGGTACACCTGCAATACAGATTCTCGAGCCTGCCGTTGCTCGTGTACGCGGACGCCCATCCGTTGTTGCTGTCGCCGTGTGTGCCACAAGCCGCCAGCCAATATCATCAACGCGTCGGGAACCAAACGCCTTTGAGACAATTGGCAGAGCCCCGCGTCTTTACAAGGAATGCAGGAGGCCTGGACACGACGTTCGTAATTGCCCAGTACTTAGGGCATTAATGGGGGGGAATCAGAAAGGCGGAGACGGAGGTGGTGAGAATTAAAGGGAGGAGACGAGATAAGGGGGGGGGGAGGGTGGGAGAAGCAAATCAACAGGGTGGGAAGATCAGCCCCCTAGATTTAAGGTTCTATCAAAAACAAAAAAAACTAAAACCGATATCAAAGGTTCATTTTGAAATCAAGAACCAAATAACATTAGTCTACACACTATAATACTGGAAACAACTTGAATGTTATGGTTAGAAATAGGTGATTTCCAAACACATTCATGAAAAGAAGTTAGTAACTTAGAATTAATTTGAAGTGGCAAGTGTTAGTTTTAACTATTTAAATAATAATTTGAAGTGGTCTTCTATTAAACTCTTATGAATTGTTAATGGGTGGTGATTCAAGTAGGTATTTTTGGTGCTACTATTCAATCTTGTTGATTTGTGTTATCGCTCCAACCATTTCTTCTTTATGAAAATTTTGAATTGCATATAATGTGTGCACCCTTGTAGAAGGTGTTCACTTTGCCACTTTCATTCAATTGAAAACATCATATGGTGTACACTTGAGAGTTATATCTACTTCAAGTGAAAGACATGAATGATGGATGGTGCAGGTGGGGTTAATAGACTTTTTTCTAGCTGATTAATTAACTAGTTAGGTTTGCAAATTCCTGATCTTTTGAGAAACTTTCATCCACTTTGTCATTAGCTTAGCTCATGCAACTTTTCCTAACAAGGCATTTTGTATGTGTCACATATTAATAAGATAGATGATAAGAATAATTTAATAAATGGCCTTACTAATAAGATCAATATCCTTGGTTGGTAGGTGTCAACCTTAAGATTTCATGTAAAATTTTGTTTTGTGTTATTATGGTGGAAGATTTTTCTTAAATGCAAATGGTGATGCTTGTATCAATGGCAGTCCCTTTGAACATTGGACATTTGTCATTGTTTTATTACCATATTTGTGGCAATTTCAACAAAACTCTCATTCATTGTACTATTATCTTTTGCATCTTACCTCATCTCCACATCCATGGCATGTGCTAAACTTGCTTCTTTAGTTTTCTTGGTTGCAATCAATGGCACACCTTAAGGTTGTAGGTTTGGATGGCAACATCATAAACTTTTTATTTGCTTCCCTTGAGATTTTGTGGTGAGGCCACATGAATTTCTATAGGTGAACATATTACTTATATTTCAAATTTGCATCATAAAGCCAACTTAGTCTATCCATTTGTGCACTAAATATTTTTATAATTGTTTCCATAGTGGATATATATGTTAGTTGTGAGATGAAAGTCATGTGTCAAGATTCAAATTATTATGTTAACTTGTAGGCTATTAAAGATCAATCAAACATTTCTAATTTTTTTACACCAATAGTATTGGACAAGGATTCCTTATGTCTAATTGCATTTTATAAAAAAAAAGTTAGTTTATGTCAATCAAATTTTCACTTCTCCTATTTTTTCTTGTGTAGCAAATTGAAGAATGAACATTTGAACAATGTTGGATATTACCATGCTATCAAGATAGTGCTTCTACCATTTCAAGACGCAAGTTCATTGAATTAAACACCAAAGCACTTGCTTGATGACTATTATTATTAGTTCTTATAAACCACAATATAATTGTCAAATAAGCAAGATGTGGATGCAATTTACATGATGGCACAAGAGCCCAATAAACAACCATTCAACGACTAGGCCCTAAAAATATGAATCCCTTCAGTAGGTTGAAAGTCAAACTTGATCAATATTTTAAAGATATGGCCTCCATAAGGACCTACTATTATTAATAATACCCACCAAGTATTGTAACTTTGGGTGAATAATAGAGGTAGGTTTTCTTGCCCCAAAATAACTTGCATAATTGGTAGTGGGCTTGTTTATGCTCACACATTTTGCATGATTGTTCTAGTTTTATCAACAAATTTCAAAATTTTTCAATATCATTTATAAATTATGGATCCTTTTGTACCAATAGTGGCTCCCCCATCCATTCTATCCATTCCAGCCATGGGTTAACATGTTTAATTTGATGTTTAGATGTGATGGATTGATGTTAACAGGAAATGTAGCATCATATAATTTTTGACAACTATAATTTGAACAAGATTCATAACAAACTTGCATGGACCAAATATCCTTTTTTGGAGATTTGAATGACATGTTATACACAACAAATGCAACCCATACTAACTTTTTTATGGACTTTTTACAACAACCTTTCATCTTTCTCCATATAATTAGTAATTTATTTTGGATTTTTAATGATCCCCACATGCTAAGACTACAAATCGCACCATCCATGGTCAAAACCTCAAACCCAATTTGCAATAAGAAAAACATTCCAAAAGTTTCCTAATGTCTGTGGAAGGCACCTTATACATCCATCAACATCCCTCTTAGAAACAAGAAGGAATTTTATGCTTACTCCTTTAGAGCAAGAGACAAATTATGCCAACTTATAAACGTGTAAGATATTATGAAAATTGGCCAAAACATTTTTTGTTCAAGGCATGTATGTCAAACTAATTAATTAAAATTGAAAATTCCATGTCAAAAATGATAATATTCCAAAATATCTATTTTCTTTCACAAATTTTTTTTCTTCGAGAAAAATATTTTGGATTTTCAACATTTCTACACATAATATAATTAGTGTCAAAGTTGATTAGGTAGTAGGGTATGTTGCTTGTGATAAACACTCATGGAAGCCCAAAAGAGGGGGGGGGGGGGTGTGGGGTGGAGATGCTTTTAAAAAATGCAAATCTAAAAGTAGACACACATGATGATGATAATGAAGAACACAATTGAAAAAATGAAAAGTAGTCAAATAGGTAGATGTAAAAAATTTGAACCTCTAAATTCAAAGTTCATTATTTTTAGTTTGATAATGTTTTGATATTGTTTATTATGCATTTTAGCCAAAAAGAATAAATCATGATACTATTTAGGGCCTTTGAATTTGAAGCCTACAATTTTAAAGATATTGTTCCACCTAAGTTCTTTGTGTAGTTTGGGTCATCTCAAAGGTACTTGTTCAATTGTACTTGTTCAACTTCAACATCAATGCTTATTCATGGTTCATCCTTTATCCTTCCATTTTGTTGATCATTGTCAACTTCAATTGGGCCATAAAAGTTTCTATATTTTCATCCTTGTCATTCACAAGAACATATGACAACATTAAGTAGGAAAAGGATATTTAAACTTGTCTTGAACATCAATTCCTTGAACATTTGTTTCAAAATCTTGAAAGAGGTTTCCATAACACTTTCACCACAATTCAATTGTTGATTAAACAAAGTTTCGAGAACAATTTGTTGGATGATGACTTGCTTGTGAAGCACATTCAACCAAGGGCAAAAGGGATACCCCTTGTTACTAAGAATGTATGGTCATTTGATCCATTCTTGTCCACATTTGATTGTAAACAAATTTCCATTAATGGTTTGTTGATACAAAGAATAAATCTACAAGATTCAAACATCATTCACTAAGTTGGGAATACTAATAAAAAAGTCTTGAAACCTCCTATAATGGTTAATTATTACTTGAATTTAGATGTTATAACTTTTAGATTTGAATGAATAATAGTTAGTTACAAAAGTCTCGTCCGTTGACTTTTGCAAATGAATCCATGTTGCATTGATGGTGCCATTGACTAACAACAAACCACAAAGTTTTTTGAATCCAACCATGATTTCAACTAGATCATTCACCTTGAATCAAATTTTGAATTGAAGCCTTAACATTGTATTCATGATGCAAATTGGTTTGTGCAACATTGAATGCACAATAAACTTCATGATATCCAAAAGTTTAAACCAATGTAAATGTCAATATGCATGAGCTAACTTGTACAAGTTATAAGTCACAGAAATTCACAAACATTGCAAACTAAAACTTGGTATTCTCTTCTCTATCATGGGCTTCAACCTTTATGTCAAATATTGCACAAATCTTTTGTTCACATGAAAATGTTCAATTTAGTTGCAATCATCATACTATATCAAAAAAATATGTGCGTACCATGTGGTCACTATGGCCTTGATGTAACCACCAAGCTCTTAATTCCCCAAAAGTTTGTATATGCAAAACAACTAAACAAATGAATAATCAAATTGTTCTACATCAATTTGAAAAGAAATTGTACTAATTTGAAAAAGGCTCTTTGTGGAGTTTAACTTCTTTGTTGTTGTGCTTGATTTGATCTTGCATTAACAAAACCAATTCAAAGAACAACCCCAAAAAACAAATTTCAAATGTTGTATTACAACAATAAGTGGAATGAACAAATGTCGAAGATACAAAAAAACGTGTAGAAAGAAAATGATACAACTTCTCAAACAATTACAACTGAACATTCAACAAACAAACAAATCAATACAATTGAAAACAAGCAAAACACTACAACTTCAAGTGGAACGAATGAATGTTAAGAATATAAAGGAACATGCAAAAAGAAAACTTTTTCTCAAAATGATCACAATTGAAAACAAACAAAAACTACAATCGAAGATAAGCGAATTAGGATTTTTAGAAACATTACATAACTTTGAGAACCATTGCCCTACTTCTACAATGATTGCACAAATGCATTTCTAAAATAATTGTTGAACATGCATAAACAATAATGATGAAGTTTGTGGCCTTGAAATTTTTTTGCCATCAAGTTTCATCATTAATGATTAGATTTGGATGGGGACGCATAGTAAGTAAGGAGAGTAGGTAGGTAATAGGGACAATAGGTAGAGATTACCATTTTGACATCACCTTGAATGGCAATAGCCCTTCCAATTGTTATTAGGTTACTTACCTATAGGGTAGGGCATGTGTGAACAAAGAAAGTGAACAAATTAAGTAATTAAACTTCAAAACTGAGTAGTGACATTTCAATCAAGGTAGTAAATCCCCTAATTTTCTAATTAACTATCGTTTTTCATTGTTTTTGGTATCCTATCAGCAAATGTGAACTGGCCTTTAGAAAGTAAATCTGGGACTTAATTGAACACCAAAACAACATAGGACAGTAACAAAGTATGAATGCCAACCCTAATGGTTGGATTAGGATTGGGTGCTGTAAGTGCCCCCTTGGAAGAATGTGGCATTCACATATGGTGTGTAGAATTTCATAGTAAACTTTGCTTGAATGTTTGTAGAAATTATTGAGGTTTGAAGAGTAACTTCATCAGTGTGCTCTTAATACCGTTCTTAATTGAAAGGCAATTATTGGTAGTTCTCAGAAATCATTTAAGCTGGCTGATTTTGCATCCTATTGTAATGTCAAGTTTATTGATTGCAATTGCAACAATTTGAAATATGTGAACTTTTAACAATTTTAAAGTTTCCCAATTACAATTCTGAAGTTTTGCAAACCCACACCATGGGCAGTGTTTTTTTCTTTAATAACAAATTTTGTCATTTTTTCGTGAGCTAAATTAGATCAAGAATTTCTTGCTTATTAGTGCACTAGGGTACAAAAACACTAATAAGCACAAATTCTTGATCAATGTAACTCACCTGGAACATGACAAATTGTTTGGTTTCAGAAGTCTTTGATAGTTATAAAGATTCTGCTGCTTGATGGTTAGATGTTTACAGAATTTGCTCACAATGCTGTAGCAGGCTACCACTGAAATTCTTCAGCACAATCTCATGATCAATGTTCATCATCCTCAAGGTATTATAATGTATGTTGACAATGGTGTAATAAATCATACAAAAGGGTGCAGCTAGCCAAGCTAATTTAGCTTTTGTCAGCTCTGGATTCTCAAATTCTTCTCTAAAAGAACTCCTCTGTACTGGGGGTGAGTTCTTCTGTCGGGTGGGTGGCAGTCAAACTCCTGCAATTTAGTCTACACAAAATTGCATGTTTGCTGGAGCACCAACTGGTGATGATCTCCAGCTTCTTGCAGGCGAAGAATCCAATCTCTCTCATGATCTAACATCATGATGAGAAATGCCGTGCAGGATCATGAGTTTCAGTATATCTAAAGTTTTTCAGTGTAATTTGAGGTAGGAAAAGCAGCCCAGCTACCCATGAGCGGAAACTTCTAATCTGAGCAGCTGGAGTTTGCAGCAGTATGAGAGTGAATGGAGAACACTAGAAAAATGTTTTTATCTCTTCTCCTCTTTCCAAGAAGGAAGTGTTTGGAATCAGTAATTGCAAGCACGGAAATTGACACTAGAATCTCTATTTAGAAACTCATGTTGACGTTGGCGTCAAGCTTCCAAAAATTGGGCCTGCTGCAGCACTTCAGACTCCCAATTTCCCAAAAAGTGGGGCAGTCAGGAGTTCAATCTGCTGATGATGATCACTCAGTCAACCCCAGAAGCTTGCAGCTGCTGCAGCTAATGTGCAAGCTCCGGGACTACATTGCAGCTACAGGGATTGATCTACTGGAGGAAAGTCTTTGGAAGAAGAAGAAGAAGAAGAAGTACTAGAGTCTGAAGACAGACAGAAAGAAAGACAGACTGACAGACGCTAGATAGATCCACCACAATGATCTAGAAGCTCCAGAGCTGAGAATCACCATAAGATGCATCGTCGTCGCCGCTGCTATCTGTGTTAATGTTGCGATGATCGGGAACTTCATTTCCCGGCATGATCAATGGAGGCGAAAGCTGTACTCCCATTGCAGCGTTATACATTACTTCGTTGGCCGGCAGCAGCAGCTGCACTTCATGATCCTCCTCCTCCGCCACCGGCATTTGAAAAATCATCGACTCCTCCGGCAGCTGATTGTCAGTCGCTGGTCCCTGGAGCTCCGACCCTGACTCCGACTGATTCGCTGCAGATGGTTCGCTAGGACGTTGACGAGCAGCTGCAACTGACGCCGCGCCCGCCTGCAAATCTTCTAGTGGAGCAGCTCCTGTGTCTCCATGCAGAGGCCTTCTCCCAGCTGCTTCTTTTTCCTCTTCATAGCTGCATTCCGGCAGCTCTGATGCTCCAGCTCCCTGGTGCTCCTTGAAATCCTGTCCTGTAGGAGTTGCTGCTGCTTCAGTGGTGCTATAATGGGTTGCTAATCTAACATGCGCACTCATGATCTGGAGCTCTTCTGCACTAACTGTGTGTCCAGGGAGTGGCGCTGCTGCTGCTGTTGCTGCTCGCATCACATCCATCGTGGGTTGTGGCAATGATTTCGTAGGTGCTGATGTAGAAGGCTCGACTGCTGCTCCGCTAGACGTCACAGTCGCAGCAGATCCTACGCCCTCCGATTGTCCAAGCATTGTTCTTGCAGCAACAGCAGCAGCAGCAGCAGCAGCAGCAGCAGCTGGTGCCAATCTGCTTTTCGAGACTGTTGCCAACTGTTCAAATTTTGTTTCAGAAAGGTTACTACTTGCAGGAGGTCGCGGCGTTGCTGGAGCTCTACTAGTGGTAATGTCGGCGATCCTTTGCGGCGGCTGGTCTCGGGGCATTGCGAAGCTGCTGCTGCCGCCGCTGCTTTCAGGTTTTTTATCAGGACTTGAGCTGGTACCTGCAATGCTTCCAAAAACATGTACATCGAGGAGCTGCAGCTTCTGTGAATCGGAGGATCGTGCAGGTGCTGATGAATGGCTGCTTGCAATTGCAGCTGGCACTTGGGAGCTGGATGCCAGTAACGATCCCTTCTCTAAACCTGTGAAGAAGACTTCTTGACCGCTAGTTATTGTGGTGCTTGCTAAGTTCGAGGAAGAAGACTCGTACTGATGCTCACCAGCATGTGCAGGCGACGACGACGACGACGCAATCCTGGAGGACGATGAACCCTCGACGTTGCCAGTGTTCTCATTCGCTTCCAGCATTGCGACGCTGGGTCCTACTCTTGAGCTGCTACCGGCTCCTGCAGCTGCTGGAGACGACGGTGTTGCAGTAGTACTCATCATGTTCGCAGCAGCTGTGGCAGCAGCTTGGATGGACTTGTCTGAGAGGTCGGCGGGGCGAGGAAGTGAGGCAGAAGACTCCGGGAAATTGAGAAGGGCCGCAGGACCTCGGAGTGCGAGCGCAGCTGCATCGTAAGCACGAGCCGCCATCTCCGCACTCGCAAAGGAGCCAAGCCAAATGCGCGTCTTCTTCTTCGGTCTCCGAATTTCGGTCACCCATATGCCCCAGGGCCGTCTTCGCACCCCTTTGTACACGGGATGGCGAGTGTCTTTCTCACCGCTAATCACTTTTCCTCGCTTGGCTGCAACTTGCTCAGCTTCCGAGACACTCTGAGGCGAGGAGCTACTAACTTCAACTGCAGCAGCAGCAGCAGCAGTAGCTGCTTCTGGAGCCACATCTTGCTCCTGCTGCTGCTGCACGCCGCGAGGAGGAGGCTCTTGGGCCTCCTCGCTTAATACATCTCTCGCGGGTCCGAGGCGGACCCTAACTTCGGAACCCGGTTCCCAACACTGTGACGAGCCCTGCTGCTGCAGTAGAGGCTGACGAGCTCGGCGCACGTAGAGCTCCTCCTCATCCTCCTCCTCTTCACCAAGATCGGAGTTTTCCCTCTTTCGTGTACGCCTGCTGCTGCTGCTTCCAGGAGGCGGCAACGGCGACTCCAGCTGCTGCAGCGATCTAGAAGGATCACAAGGCTCCTGCTGATAATCGTCCCCGCCTCCCGCGTGAGGCCGACAAGGCAGAACCCATGAACCTATCAAAGTGTGACACAAATTGCCCGGAGGCGAAGACGACTGCTGCAAGCAAGCGGTTTCGTCTCCTCCTCCTCCTCCTCCTGCCTCAGCCTCCTGAGTTGCAGCAGGTGCAGCCGCTGCCGATAATCTTACATCGCCGCCGCCGGATTCCTGCACTTCAATATCGACTATCCCATAATCAGACCATCCATGTTCAGGTTCTCCTCCTCCTCCTCCTCCTCCTCCATAGATCCAGCTCGCGGCTTGCGACAGCCGGATTAAAGCAGCCGAACGGCGTGAGTAGAGAGAAGAGTACAATCCTTTGGACTCCACCATTTGACGGCGCGCGTAATCTCTGTCGACGCACCATTACCCACATCGTGCTGCTGTCACGATTCCCAGCAGCAGCTCCAACCCCATGATAATAACCCGAGGTTAATATAACTGCCGCGACTTCCATAAGCTGCAAACCATGATGATGCCACGATTCAGCTTCAAAACAAACAACCAAACGAACCCAAAAAATTAAAAAAAAGAAAAATGAAAAAAGCAAGCACGCGGCCGGCCGTGAGGACGGGACGGGGGTCGGCTGCCTGGTTTACGCGCAAGAACGATAATAACGCGCAGAATCGCGGGTACGTCGACTATGTCCAACAGTAGTTAGTGCTGGGTAGTAGCCTAGCCTACCCACATGACCCCGCGGTAACATCCCACTTGTCGTGCGCGCAACCCAAGAAGGAAGCGTAGCGTAGCTAGCTAGCGACTAGATCTAAACTCAGCGTTCGTCGTTTCTGCTGATCAAAGTCTGACTCCAAAAAATTCCAATTTTTTGCCCTTTTACGTTCAAGCGCGCAAGGAAAGAACGGTGGATCGATCGATCGAACGAACGAACGCGGGTGGTTTGGCGAATCTATCTATCAATCTAGCTACTACAGTGAATCTAGTAGCTGCTTTCCGACGCCGTCCGTCCGTCTGTCGGTCCGTCCGTCCGTAAAATCCAAGGTGGTTACAATTTACGCGCTAGCTAGCTAGCTAGCAGCTGTTGCAGCAACTGCTAATTTTGTTGGCTGGTTATTGCCGGTTACAAACGTGTCCAGCTGCAGATAGCGCGTAAGAAAATTGCAGACTCGTCGATGAAAAGGGTCCCGCGTCGAGCGAGCAGTTTGCTGCCGCTGCTGCTGCTGCAACAGTAGCAGCTGTCGTGGTGGGTCCCTGGCTAGTGACGTTCTTTGTCCGTTTCCTGCATCATCATCATCCACAGATCAGTTTACCAAACCTTTGCGTATACCGGTCGTCGTCGTCGACGCCGTGCAGCCTGATTTCTTATCATCACTCATTAAACCCGCTACTAGCCTAGACCCTTTTTTTAGTCCCGAGTCTGGACTTCAGGAGCAAGTAGGTCTAGATTGCCGCGCCAGCTATAGCTGCTCCGTCTGCACTTCAACTGAAGAAGATCTGCGAGCTGTAGCTTCCCTTTCTTTCCAGTACAAAATCAATCTAAATCGTACCACAATCTGAGTGCAGCACTTCATTGTGAACTTCGTTGTGAAAAAGAAGCCTTCATGGTCGAAGCAGCGAGCTCGAGTCTTTGTCGAGTCGATCTGCCAGGTACTACATAATATCTATATGTATATTCCAGAAATCCGAGCATCAACCACGAGTTAAATTGCAGGTCGATTGTCGGTTGGAACATTAGTAGCAGTATCTTCATTATTTTATCCTTCTTCTTTGATCTTCTTCTTTTTCTTTGATCATTTTGCTTGATGAGCGACGTGCTTGAACAATCGATCTGCAGCTTTGTCCATAGAACGGTAGTGGACCATAGTTTTGATGGGTCGTCAAGATTTTCGAGGAATATCAGTCTGTGAACAATCATGTTATTCTGGAGTTAGTGCCTGCACGAATTCCTCTATAGAATCTTCACATGTGGACATGAATTCAAATCGCTCTTGAGCTGCTGGTGCTGCTTCCCGCAGATTCAACACTTGTGGTTTTTCTGAAGAATCTGAAGAACTTCTAAGTGGTGTCAACTCTCAACAACTTCGTGTCAAATTATTGAACTCGCAAAGTTCTCCAATTCCGCTGAATCGACAAAGGCGACAAAGCGAATGTCAGATTGCATGATTATTTTCAGTCGAGCTCAACCACTACCAATCTAAGAATCTGTGCAATTTTCTGCTCGTCACTGACTCCAAGTTCACATTTTCCTGACGACAAAAAATTGCCCCAAGTTCGCTGCTGCTGCAGCAGTCGTGCACCATTTCTTCCGCCATAACCGAAGGAGCTTGCTCTACACGGATCAGTACTGAAAATCCCCAACTGTACTCCATAGATGATGAATCCTCTCCACAACCAAAATTCACGCAACTCTGTTGCGATTTATGCGCGCTTGAATTCAATCAACCAGCTGATGAAGGATTCAGCTAGTGCAAGCAAGCAAACATGAATGAATTTTGCACTCCGTGCCCATTCCATCAGCTCCAACAGTTTGCACAAGTGGTCTAGGGTTTTAATATTTCAGGATTTAGGGTTTTAATGCTCTCTGTTGAGGAATTAGGGGGTCTAGGGTTTAAGGGATCTCCGGATTTAGGGTTTAAGGATCTCGAGTGAGGATTTAGGGTTTAACGACTTTCAGGATTTAGGGTTTAAGTATCTCTGTTGAGGATTCAGGGGGTCTAGGGTCTAAGGATTTTCAGGATTTAGTCATCTAAAATTACAGGTCTATTTTAGGTTTTAGGGTTAATAATTTGAATGTAATTTGAGGGTACAGCAAACCTCAACACCTAAACACCAATTCAGGTTTTAGGGTTAATGTGAGTGTAATTGTTATTTCATGTGCTCATCTCCGTTTTCGTGTAACTATCCAAGATGTTTGTGACCTTTTTTAGGGTTTCAGGATTTTAAGGATTTACAATTTTGGAGTTTGGTTATCTCTGTTTGTCATTTCATTTGGTCATTTCAATCAGAGTACATTTATTATTCTATTTTGGTCACCTCAATTTTCGTGTAAGTATCTGAGGTGTTTGTCAGTTTGACTAGGGCTTAAGGATTTAGGGTTTGAGGCTTTGGAGTTATGCCATTTTTGTTCATTTCATTTGGTTTAAGGTTTTGGAGTTAGGTTACCCTATTTTGTCCTTTCATTTCTTCAACTCAATTTGGGGTGGAATCACTAATTAGGAGAGGTGTTTGTCAGCCCATGTTTTCTCCTTTTAACTACCTCCCCTCTTGAGAGAGAAAGACCTTATCAGTTCTTGTTTTAGGGTCTATAAATAATTAATCTTGCAGGGTTGAAGTTAGTTTGAAGAATGAACAATTTGTCAAAACTAATGAATTTTTTGTAACATCCTCCAACAAAGATTTCGAATATGTTTTCTGTGATCATCTAAAAATGTCATTTAGCAATAATACACATGATGAGAAGACTTCACACCCTCAATAGTCAAAACCCTGAAGCATCATCATTTCTACCAAAGGAAGCAACATTTGGCAAAACCAATCATGAAAACATCTTTGATGAGTCACCCACATACCAAGCCCAACCAAACCTCACCTCCGGCGAAGGGAGTAGTGAAACTACTAAGGAATAGTGAAACTACTAAGGAGTCTTACATACATTTGTTTTCTTGTATACAGTCCATATAATACTGCCTCGTCCTTGGCCCCTTGTTTTGGGAATTGTCACAATATGGAGATGGTAATAGTGACAAAAAGTTTGTCAGATTGGCCGGTGCCACATGGCCCCCAACAACACAACAACCCCCAGGTTTGAAATTATGGCCATGAGGATTGAACTGGGTTGAATCGGGATTTGATCAATTTGGAGTGTTTCGGTGATTCACAAAACCTACCTTGGGGGAAACAATCTGGAAAGCCAGGGATGCTTATTTGGCTGAATAGGGCAACTTGGAAGGCATGTGTCACATGGCCCTCAACTCCAAAACAACAACAACATCAGTTTTGGAAACTATGGTCATGAGGAATGATCCTGGTTGAATTGGGTTATGATGAATTTGGAGTGTTTTGGTGATTCACAAAACCTACCTTGGGATAAACATTCCAAAAGCCAGGGATGGTTATTCACCCAAATAGGCATCCGATGCTGGGTGATCAAGCAAGAAGCAGAATGATCACTTGGCACTGCCCATTCTGCATTTCAACACCTACTTTTAAACACCAGAGAACAGTTCTGTAGCCCATTCCGGTGAGGGCTTACCTGGCAGAATTGTCACTTAGGCAGTGCTCAATAGTCAGGCATCCCCTAATGCCTCTTTCACAAACTGCCAATTCTGCCTCCGAGGGTCTAGAAGCAGAACAGGCACTGCCAATTCTGCCAGGTAAGTTCTGACTGGGTGACGTGAGCCCATAATTTTTTTTTGATGCTAAAAGTAGAGGAAACATGTGGGGCTCACCCTTACTCAATGAGGGCTTACCCTGGCAGAATCAAACCCGTCCCACCCAACTGGTTCTCTAGTGCAGAGAGCCAGGTCGGGTGGGGGGGGCCAAATGGGTTGGACCCAAAGGTTGACCCAACATTCTTGTCAGAATGTGTAAGTAGTGCTGGAACCGAGCCCTTTTTAAAAAAAGGCTTCCCAATGGTTTTCTTACCAACCAACCTATATACATGGTGATGAATTGTATATTTCTGGCTTCACATGTGCACCTATGATTTACATTTTACCAGTGGTGAATGGTGATGATTCTCTCCTCTACTAAGTATTTTCTGTGTAGGATGGACGAAGGGAACTGAAATTTTGTCTTATTTCATAAAATGGAATTTTTCATCCTTTATGTGTTGGTCCGGTTTTTACCAACCCTCCATATCTTTCTCTCTTTCCTTTGGGGTATAAATCAAAATTTGGGGTTGATTCTTCATTTTTGGGTTTTTTCCTCTAACCTAAAGCTTGCAAATGGAATGTGTGCTTGGTGGATTGGGGTGAATTTAACTTACTCTTTGTCATCCATGAAAACCTAGGGTTGATCGAGGCTTTTGGTCCCCAAAAATTTGATCCCCAAAAATTTGATCCCTACTCATCAAAATATTGAACCTGACCCAATTTGTCTTCAACAGCATCCATGTTATGATGCAAGTATGTATCCGTATCACATAGGCACCTAATCATCTTCTCTCTCTCTCTATCATGGTATGTAGTGTGCTCATATGTGTGGGACTTGATGAAGGAATTTAGGTTTTAGTATTACCAGGTTTTCAAGGTTTGGGTTGGTCACATGAAATGGTAAGGAAAATTGATTGAAATCACTAATGTTGATAGGGAATGTCAATTTTGACATATGAGTTAGGGAAGTAAAGAGAGGATTAGTCTGAAATATGTATGTAAGCATCACGGATAAAAATTTAACATCCCCCATCCCCCAAGAGGGATGGATGTACATGAAAGTGATTGTTGTCTTTAATGCCAACAAATCCATCCGACAAGTTCTGAATCTTTCACCTCAGAGATATCACATTAGTTTCTGTTGAATTTAATGTCATAGTGAAAAGTTTTGAGTTGTGTGCATAGAAATTCATACTAATCAATATGCGTCTATGTTGTGTATTATGGAACATGTAATGCTCGTGAGCTTTTTGATGATTTATGACTTTTGATGACATGAAGGCACTACGTCATGTAAGTATGTAGATTGAATATTGGCCCCATGTGAGTGCCAAAAGCAAGCCATCACTTCTGACTCTTCTTTCACAACTATAGTTAACAATGTCAATGCTATGTTACCGATCTCATTAATCTTACCATTTTTGTAAAAATAAAAATAAAATTCCACTGCTCTTGCATGAATAGGTACAATTTGTGGCCCCTGACCTATTGGACCAAACTCTGATATCACATGGTTCAACCGATGTTGATCTCATATATAAGGTTCGATCGGATATGAACCATAATATGCATCTTTGGTAGGTCCCCTACCCTCCTAGTGTTGAATTCGGCCATATTGGAAACATACCCTGGATCTTTGACAGCCAGTGACCTATCCGACCAAACTGCAATATCACATGGTTCAACCAATGTTGATCTGATATATACGGTAGTGGTGCGTTGGCACCTTTGATGCTAACATTATTTATAAAAATGTTGGAATTAAAAAAAAATTTTCTTTAAAAAAATTTTTTTTTGAAAGAAAATATGGAATGTCTTTGAAATATACAAAGAATACATTCTATATTTTTCAACCTCCGAATCTTCAATTTTAATTAATTATTTCACAAACATGTGTTGAAACTGCCCACGGGCTGGTTATTATGAATCATAATATGCATCCTAATATGCATGGAATAGGGTCAGATATGAACCATAATATGCATCCTAGTAGGTCCCCTTACCCATGTCGTATATAGAATTTGGCCATATTGGAAACATACCCTGGTTCTTCAAAAGCTGCCATTCATATCTTGCTGGGTGCAAAAGATGTGCACATAAAATAAAACTGTAACCATCAAAACATTGAACCTGATAACTGGGTGGATATCCACCCGGTTATCAGGCAGGTTCTCAAATAAGGTAACTGGTTTCTGGACCGCATTGTCCAATGTGTCACTTGGTCATTGGTCCGGGGGAGGGTCGGGGGTTATAACACATAACGTCAACAAGACTAGAAACACAAAATTCAAAATTCAAGCATACTCCCAATAATTGGCGAGAGAAGTCGGATTACTGAAAGAGTCTTGACGCATTCATGCCTCAACTGTATTCGGTAATTCAACTCCTCTCACCGGTTACCTAATACATAATTGTTGTTCTAAAAAAATCAGAGACCCAAGGAGGTCATTTCCATTTTATTACAAACAGCGTCCAAAAAAAAAAGGTACAACTTATTAAGAAAAAGGTGAAAATTATAATTTATTAAATATAGATAGGTTGTCAATAATTCATTTTGAAAATATTTTAAGAATATATTAAAAATATATTAAGAATATGTCATTATTTCATAACATATTAAAAAATATTCTGTTGTCTCATGAGCTTCCTAAAATAATACGCAGTTTTGATTTGGTTCTTACTAACCGGAACTGGCAATTCTAACTGGGTAACCGTCCACCACTATTAATAACCTGCAATCCCAGGGTTTTGAAAATTTTCAAAATCAAACTTTTGGGGTTTTTTTTTACATTTTCACAATCTCCAGGCAGCCTTTTTTTCACTGGCTATATATAGCCAAAATGCTATACTAAAAATTGAAAGTGCTAAAATCATGTGCTTTTTGAAAATTTCAATAGCCAAAATTCGATCAAAATTGAAAAAAATAGCCAGAGATATTTGTATATGGTTCAAGTAGGTAGCCAACAATAGACAAGGATGTTTTTTTTTACATTGCTTTCATATTTAGTTTGTAACCAAATTTGGCTAAATCTTCTTGTAGATCATTGCCACTTTGGCTATAATACAAAATTGCCCCCCAAAAAAAAAAAACTCTGCCTCCGAGTATGGACTTTCAGGGGATAATTTTTAAAAATAAGACAACCTGCAGTTTTGACTTTAAAAAAAACTGGTGGGTAAAGCAAGAAAGGACTGGTGGTTCAAGGTAAGTTCTTTGACTAGTTCTCCGATGATGTTTGACAACAACAGCCTGTCTTATCATGACGGGCCGTTCTTCCAATTTTTGAGAACCACCAATCAAGGGTCCAGACACCCAATCCTTCGAGCACTTCCACCTGCAGCAATAAATTGACCTGGATATATTTTGAACGAAGAAGTACGAGTGCTTTTGTTATGGAGAACACGAATATTGCCGGTATATGTGCACAATAGTGTCGCGTGCTCTCGTAAAAGGCACTGACTCCTCTTCATTGGTCGGCTATAATGATTGACTTAAGTGATTGCATTTATGAAATCCTCTCTCACCATATATTTTCTCATTTTTTTCATAAGGATTAGTAGAGAGAGCATCATCCACTCCACCAACCCTTAGTATGTGGTCCTGCACAAGAAATCTTGGATGAGGTTTATCAGTGATTCCAGTGGAAGACTGCTGCCAGTAGTACCCTGAAAAAACACACACCTTCCAGAGTCCTGGAGGAGGAGGAGGAGGAGCCTGGAACAGTGTGTACTAAAACACAGTCAAACCATATTTATTAACTACTCCCTGTTTCTGATTGGCTAGATAGTTTGATTGGTCCAAGTGAGTTGCTATTAGTAGTCTCCCATCTGGTTGCAGTTTCCAGTTTTATGGGTGGGGTTGGAAAAAAGTTAGTAACTGAAACTTGGATGTGAGAAATATTTTGTTGCAGGGTCGGTCCCATAGAGAGGCGTTGATGGAGATACTCTTAGGAAACAATTAACGCACTATCTTGAATGTAATTAATATTACTAAAGGCCCTAATAGGGGGGGGGGAGGCCTGTGAACCTGATCTTACCCACCAATGCTTTCTTTGAAAAAGAGAGTGAACTTATCAACACCAGTCTAGATACAGAGGGCACACAAACAAAATCAAATCTACTACTAAAATGGCAGTCATAACTTCAGCTAGTTTTAAGGCCCTTCATTGCTTTGCCTGGAGTTTTTGTGGTTCAAATCAAAGTTCAGCTCAACTTGACGTTTTTGGGGGAGGGCAAAATCGCAGGCCCAGGCTTTTTAAAAAGCCCAAAGCAATGGTGATGATCAGTGTAAGTAGGTACTTTACACATTTCTTGCAGGGAGCTGCTAAAAGAAAGGCAACTTTGATTAAGGCTGGGCGAGGGTGGGATGCCTGATAAAGAAGTCAGGATCTTTGTCAGTAGTAGCTTTTTTCTTTCTCTTATGTTGTTCGCCTTCAAGATTCTATTTCCTTGCTCCTTTTGTATTAGTCAAGAGATTTAGTACTGACACCAAACAAAACACACTATTAATTACCACCTCCTCCTCATCCTAGGCTCCTTATGGTGTATTCACACTTGATGTTAAGTCAGTGTTAAATGAAAATCCAGGTGGCATCCTAGGTGGCACCCATTGATAAATGGGTGATAGCTTAATGTTAAGTCAATGTTTGTTTTAACATAAAATTTTCATGCTAACTAGGTTTAAGTCCTAAATGGCTAGCATGGTGTTAGGGGACTCAACCCTAAAGTCACTAACACCAAGTGCGAATGCAGCTTTATTTTGTGAATGCTGCCCTTCTGTGGGTTTTACCCTACACAAAATTTAGTCTCAATTGTTGATGGATAGGTTCTCTGGTGTTCAGGAATAGGCTTGGCTTTACTGTACACTATATTGTTGGCCAGAGTGAACCAGCAGCACCCACCACCAGCAGGGGTTTTCTTTTTTCTAAATTTTTTTACATAAAGGAAATTTAATAATTTCCAAAAAAGAAGAAGCACATTTAGTCTATTTTACTGTAGAAAAAAAAATTCAAAAAATTTCCCAAATTTTGTTTGTCTTAAAAAAACCTGGCACCCACCGTCATACCATTGCAGAATGGATAGTGGGTGGAGAGGAAACATTGTATTCTTGTCTCATAGATAACCACAGTGGTTAGAAATGCAGTCACCATCCACATGCAACTATCATTGTAGTGACTAACCAAGTGCCTTACCTACCTACCCACTAACCACTTACATTCCTATTTGATTCGTATTTACTTACCTAGGTTACCTACCCACTTACATCTACAGTTACCTAGTTAGTGTGAGGCGGGGGGGAGTGGTAGGAGGGTTTACAAAATAAGTTACCCAAGGTGGAACCACAACTGAGTCATAAGAGGTTTCCAATGGATAGTGCATTGGTGTGTACTGGGTTACATAGCCCCCATCACCCGCAAAGTCAGGAAAGGGTGTTTAGTGTTCTGCCTTCATCATCTTCTTCAACTTCTAGGAGCTTTTTCAAGTGGGGACCATGCAAGTCTCATATCCAGAGTAGAAATGCCTTCCACAATTTGGGCTTCAAATTTGAGGCTGTTGTCCGGATTGCTGATACTGTAAGAGTCAGGTGGCTTTTAGCTTTATATCGAAGGAAAAGCAACCTAACCTGGTGGAGGTTTCGGTACTTAGTGGCTCCCTTAACTCCTTGTGGCCCGCCTCTTTCGGGCTGTTTGCTTGCCTGGACTTTGGTCCTTGGCCCCTTGTTTCTTCTTCACTCCCTTGCTTGGGTGTTTTCTTTTCATAAAGTTTGGCAGGGTTTTATCACCTGACCTATTTTTTTTCTGTTTGCATTTGCAGGTACCTTACAAAGCATAATCTTCCTCTTAGCCTCTGCAGCACCTTACAAATCGACAAGGTGACTGGAGAGTGTGAGATTCAAACTCATGTCAATTTTTTGAGGAAAGGGCACCTCACAAGGGGGGGGGGGGGGGGGGGGGTTTTATTTTTTTAGGGTTTGGGGGCTGGGGTTTGGTGGGGGTTTTTTGCCTTGCCCCCCACAAACGGACCCCCCCCTCTTTGGCCAAATGTTGGCGGGCTTTTTAAAACCCACCCGAACCCCC
>Ga0116231_10004219_pt1 | contig 29207 bp, 21 predicted proteins | sample S1TSphgellanicum_2_FD_89695 | JGI IMG/M metagenome (GOLD analysis project Ga0116231, IMG submission 89695) | Host-associated microbial communities from peat moss isolated from Minnesota, USA - S1T2_Fd - Sphagnum magellanicum MG | ecosystem: Host-associated > Plants > Peat moss > Unclassified...
GAGAGGGGGGAAAGTTGGTGGGAGGTTGGTGGGGGCCGAAGGAAAGGCCCGGGGGAAGCCAAAAGGTGCGGCCCCCCCCCCCCCCAATTATGAAAAAAGAAAAAAATCCATTTGCAAATTTGTTCGTTCTGTAACTAATTGGTTTTTTTTTTTCTGGGTGGCGAAATTTCGCAAATTCGCTTTTTTTCTTAAGATTTTTTTTTAAAGAACGAGAAGTTTGTGATTTTGAAGGGGTTTTTTTGGGCTATTTTTAGAGATTAAAAAAAATTAAATTAGCCACATCTAGACCTAGGGTATTTCCAGGTCATCACTTGTAGCAGCACTTTTGTGAAAATGCCACAGCCCCCCTAAGACAAGCCATATTTTGGTAAAGCCCAAAGCGAGTCAATGGCTTTACTGAGTGCAAAGACCTACTCCCATTATTTTTCCCTTTTCTTTTTTCATGTGATACCTTAGATGGTACTGTAATACCTTTACCATTTCGGCATAAATTAAATTATTTTTCATTTTGGCGAACTTTCGAAAAATTATTCATTGTATGTCTCGAAATTTTAATAAATATAAAAAATTCAAGCAGCCTAGACAAACTAGACTGCTCCATAACAATGAGAAACTTCTGTTTATAAATTTTTATAATCATTACTTGTCAAAAAATTCAGAATTAAAAAAACCAAGTGCCAAAGTTAAGATTTCAAATTTAAATAATTATTCGGCTGTTTGTTTCCGAAATGGTAAAGGTACTACAATACTTTTCTTTTTTTCTTGTGATACCCACCAAGGAAAAAAAGAAAAAGAGGGGAACATACATAAATCACTAGGTGGTGGCTATAGGGGAAGGCACTACTCAAATTGAATTGCCATACTTGAATTGCCGATTGCTCTTACACAAAATCCCCGGCTTGGGAAATTGTGCTTTTGGTAAGGTGGCCTCCAAATACACTGCAGCATTTCTATGAGGTTGTGACAAGTGGGAGGCAATAGGGGGTGGGGGAGGGATCTTATATATATTATTAAGGAAGGGCACCTTACACCTGTACCACTCCCCTCTCTTGAAGAGAAGGCCTAAGGCCCACTGTACTTTAGGAGTCCAAGGCCAAGGTTCAACTCAAATCAAGCATTCCTATTGGTGGAAAAGTTGAAATCAGCCCTAAGGACTTTAACACTAGGAGTCGAGACTGAAACAGAACAAATCTTTTCAATCTGTCCCAAGTTACTAGTAAATGCTGAACGTAATGGCCTTGTATTGGCCCCAAGGGTAAAAAAAGGATACCAACGAATTTGGGAAGGCAATTTGCAACCCTTGGGGCCAAACAACAAGCCAAAAATGCTCAAAGTTGGCACCAAGTTTTTTCTGCCCTGACTCCTAGTCTAAACTCCTCGTTTAAAGTGGGCCTAAGAGATATGGTATCTCCTCTTTTTTCAAGAGAGACTAGGGTGGCCTATGCCATTGGCCCCAGGCTATGAACTTGTTGCGCAATTAATTTCTCCTTCCAAAACCAAGTCTTTGTAATTTAGATCAATTTTCGATGACAAAGATGATTCAAACACCAATGTCTCACACACACATTAAGTTTTTAAATTACAAAACCACCTCCATAAAATCCACACATCAAGCACTTTCCAATAGTTTAAAGAGCATGCCCCCAATTTCTTAACATTTTTAAATGTTGATTAAAATTAAAATTTTAGTGGAAAAATTGTTTAATATTCTCCAAGTGCTGTACAATTTAGAAAATCTCCTTCCTTTTTGCTACCTTTGTTGGCGTTGCCTACCAAGGCAAGGATGTTGTGTTTAGATTCATTATAGAGTATAGTAGCTTTTAGGGATTTTGGCCCCTAGGTAATAATAATAGGTCTATTTTTCATATGAGGATTTTTGTAAGATGGTATTTTGGCTTGTGTTGAAACTTGAGATTAGTTACAGAGTTATATTATCTTGATGGATTTTGAAGGTTTCTTTTAGAGGTTTTTTTGAAGAGTAGTATATTTTTGCATGGTGAAATATTTGAGTTTCCATAATTCTTCTTTTGCCTTAAGATACTTTTTAATGTAAATGGCAAGGCCACAGTGTTACACACCCCTTGTTTATATCCGTAGATCGGTGTACAAAGTAGTAAGTACCCCTTTGGCTCTTGTATTTTAAAATTGTGGTCAATTGAGGTTGTCTACATTGCTTTGCAATTACTTTAGTGCATGCAACCCTGCTAGGCTAACTATCTTACCCTAAGGTCAGTTCGTTATTAAATAATCCTCAAAATAGCGAAATGAAATTTTGTGAAAATATGAAGTTGACATGTTGAAAATCATTATAATTATCATAGGCTACACTCTGAATAATTTTATTATTTTAGTTGATGGAAAAATATATGTAATTTCAAAATTGAAAAAAAAAATTGAAAAAAAAAATTCATTTGTCAATGTGGAAACTGACCCTAGGTTACCATAGCTTACAAATAACACTCATCTTGGTTCATGTGGAAACCAGTGTTAGACGGGTATCAGAAAAGAGCTGAGAACTGATCAGGTATTCAAAGTTGGTTCTCACCCTGAATATTTCAGGGTATCATCATCAAAGGTGGTACCCTTTTTGAAACCTGCCTCTCAGTTCTCAATGAGTTGAGACCCAGGTGAAATGATTTTTCATAAATTTTTGAAACCATGCCCGGAAACAGAAAACCACCCAACACTTGTGGAAACATGAAAAACAACAATTTCTTACAAAGTCACATTTCTTAGGTCAAGTTTCTTGCATTGTGGTACCTGGTGTTAGTCAAGCAACAAACAGATTGTAAATACTTGCACATGTTTCGACACATGCGCATATTGATATAGATATGTGCTGCATAACAATATGGACATGTATTGGTCAAGGATCTCGTGCTGGATTTCACGTAATCATCATTCAATCGAGAAAGATTACACTCTTCTCCTGAATCTTCTTTGGGGGAGCCCGGGGGAATAAATAAATTGCTTTTTCAAATGCATGTGATGAGCACTTAGAAAAATCTTCTGGTTTAACAATGGGTGTGCCAAACTTTGACCTTGCCATTTACATTAAAAATTATCTTAATGCAAAAAAAGAATTATGGAAACTCAAATATTTCACCATATAAAAACTATAATCTTCAAAAAAACCCTCCAAAAGAAACCTTCAAAATCCTTCAAGATATTATAACTCTGTAACTAATCTCAAGTTTCAACACAAGCCAAAATATCATCTTTCAAAAATCCTCATATAAAAAGAGACCCATTATTATTACCTAGGGGCCAAAATCCATTAAGCTACTATACTCTATAATGAATCTAAACACAATATCCTTGCCTACCAAGGCAAGGGCAACAAATAGTCTACAATCTACAACCTTTCAGTTCCTAATGATATGATAGGATGTCTCCCATGTGCCTTGGATAGTGGCATTTGTCAAACATGGCTCATGACAGATCTTCTTAACGGCCGCTACTTATTACATAACCAGTTTCCCGACTGCACTGTCCAATGTGTCACTTGCTCATTGGTGCAGAGGAGGCAGGTTATAACGCATAATGTTCCCCTCTCCTCTCGTCTCCTCTAGTTTTTAGTCCAGAAATGAACACATCAACAAGGCTAGAAACACAAAATTCAAAATTCAAGCAGGCAGCCCAGAAACCAATTACACCTGGTAATGGGCAAGAGGAGTGGGATTACCAAAATAATCTCAGTGCATTTGTGCCTCAACTATATTCGATAATCTCACTCCTCTCACCGGTTACCTAATACATCATTGATGTCATGGATTTGTTGTTGTTCACATATTGCCAAGGATAGGTCTTGGTTTTTTTAAAAATTTGTTTACTAAGGAAACACTTAATTTTGCCAATTAAAGGTGGTTGAGGGACATTTCGCCTTATAAAAGCTATAGTGTCCATTACAAAAGTTGATTACTTTGTAACTATCATAATGTGGGCAATTTGATTGCCCACCTTTCCCCCCAAGTTTGACCTTGTTAGTACTGGGGTGCTTATAATAACAATGCAATGTTGGATGGGTATATAGTTTCTAATATATCAGCTAGATAATGGTAAATACAAAATTTTAAAGGTATTTAAGCTTCGAACAATTCCCAAATTGGGTAAGGGTGTAAATGCTTTGCAATATTTGCATTTTCGGGTAAGGGTAAAGGAGGAACATTTACTCTATTTGTATGATATAGGTAGGGATAGATATATTGTCATCTATCCTTCAAGTATCATATGGGTATATGCGGGTTAGAAGATATTTACACAAGTAAGGCACATTTCAAAGTCAAAAAAGACAAATTACTTTTGCAATTGGCACTACAAACATGAACTCATGAATTTTAAAACATCTTATCAAAATTTTGAAAAAATATAATAAATTGATCAATAATATATTTAAATGAAAAATGGTAGTAAAATCTAAAAGAGTTCCAAGAACATATAATAAGAGTCTATTTCAAAGTAATTAATGTAATAAATAAAAATAAAATGGTAAAAGAACATATATTCAATAGTTAGACACCATAATTTGAATTAATCCACCATAACCACATGCATGCAAAATATGGAGATGTACATATGCCATATAATGATTTTGGCGTATGCCCTTTGTTTACCTTTTCGAAACAATTACCCTTCCTTAGGTCAATGTAAACCTCAACCATATATTAGCTAGGTACAATAAAAACAAGTAAGTCTAAAATATTTATCAATAGGTTAGATAATTAAAAATTGAACCAAAAGTATTTATCAATTATGTTAGGTATATATTTATCTTGTGATATATTCATGGTTATATTAGGATGATAAATTTACCCTCTCAACATTGGTTGAATGGTGTATTACACCACAACTAGTTGCAATCTGATTGACCATGATACGTGTAGATTATAGGTTTTTAAGATGAATCATACAAAATCTCATGTGTGAATATTGATGTTTTTTTTCATTAATTTTCAACAATGTTTGTTAGTTTCTTTGAAATTGTTTTGTCACGTCATAAAGAATTACTCAAGAATCATACATAATATCAACTATGGCCTACTATTCAAAAGAGTAAAAATGACAAATAAAAGAGGGAGCATTGAGATCTTTGACTTAAAGACTTATTTTGGATTCACACATGGATTGTGAGCATGATATGTTTTTATTTAATTATTACAGGTTTTAAAAACATTAAACATGAATGAAAATCAATATGTGTTAAAACACTAGATTCTAGGAAAACATATGTCAAATAATTTAAATTTTCATCCATGAAAGGTTAGGTGTTATAAAATATGAAAGTATGTTGTTCATCTGGGTTTCATAAATATTGTTCATCTAGGTTTCATAAAATATTGTTCATTCTCTCATTTCTAATTTTTTATGTTCATGTTTTTTCACTACAACATGTATGTGGACTTGTATTTAATGAAATCTATGATAAAATTAACCCAATAATATTTCTACTTGTGAAAATGTTGATAAGGCGAAATGTTATATGGACTTGGTGAGTGGTTTCCATATCAAAGATTGGAGACCTCCATATCTTGAACTAAAATCACCCATAGACCTATAGTTTGATATTTATTTTATGTGAGTTGTACATCCAAAAGGGTGTTCATGTTGTGCAATGTCTTATTTCCTTTAATCTACTTTCATGCTATAAGGGCTTTATTTTGAGAAAAAATATCATAAAGTTAGAACGACCTTAGGTTATAAAATCAAATAAACAATTTTCTAAGGTGAATTTACATACAAATTGGTAGCCTTTGTAAAAATCACATGGACATGCTAGGATTGATCACATAAATCTTATGTCATCATGATGTAAAACCTTACCAATAATATTAAGGAAAAAGATTGTTGAACATGTAATTTTTTTCATTTTAATAAATTGGCCAAATAACAAAAAAATTCAAATTCAAAAAGGCAATTTCATTTTTTTACATTGTTGACAAAAAAAAATTAGATTAGGTACATATTTGTTTAGTTTTGCGACAAATTAAACTTTTTGCAAGCCTAAGGGCAACATGGACACATGTAAGGTTCAATTTCAAATTTAAAATGTCATCTTGATTCAACAAAATCAATGCATCATTTTCTTAAATAGTCTTCATTTCAATTAACCAAAAGATCACAACAAGCACTTGAAGGCAAACCCATTTTCAGGTGGTGCTATTAAGAAGATCACACCCAAATTTCTTAAACACATTCAACTTTAGGACAACATAAGATTTAGTTAAATACTATTTTCAATTCAGATTAATTTTATATTGAAATATTATCAAAGTTGTGTAAAATTTGAAACTTCAATTGGATTTACAAAAAATTGAGTTATAATATTCCAAATGAATGGTCGAGGAAAAAGTTTTAGGGAAGTAAGATTTCATGTTCTTTTGTTCAAGAACACAAAAAGAACATTTTTTTGAAATTTTTTTAGGAAGGCCCAAAATGGTATTTTAAAATTTTGATTAATAAATACTAAATTGAATCAATCATAATTTTTGAACAATTTTGAAGCTTGGGACTAAAAGGTTTTGAAGGGCCATTACATTCATATTTACAAATTTGTAGTGATTGTTATTTTTTTCTTTTAATTAACAATTGGGGCCATATTTTAATGACTATAGTTGATAAACAAAAAATATATTTAAAAAATGGTGCAACTTGACATTTAATGATAAAGGGTTAGGAATTTTAAAAATACATGTTAAGAACATTTCTAGAACACAAATTTCGTACTTGTGTAACTTATGTAGGTGTACAAGTTTTTTCCAAAATGTGTACATAAGTGGGGATCACAAAATTCATGTGGGTAAAATCGGGCAAAAAATAGCCAATCACAACCTCCTGAGTGATTATGATTAGTCTTAAAAGGATGATGTGGTAACATAAAATTGGATGGAAAGTCTTAAAATAGTGTTAAACAATGATGCTTAAACAATGTTTTTACATTATTTCAGTATGCTAAAAAACACTAGTTACGAGCTTTAAAATGGGTTGAAAGATATTATATATTTATTGGATTACCTTTCAAACTTATTTAGATGTTAAATTAATATATTAGAAAGGGCTTCGTATAAATACAACATATATTTTCAACATTAACTTAGTTTATGAGACTTGTGAACATTAAAACTAAGGATTGATTATGCAAAAATTGGATCTTATTATCTTGGTTTTACCCATGTGGTGCAAGTCAATAGTAAATATTATAATTTTAAATTTAAAAAAAAACTAAACTAGGTCCATTTTTCTTTGGATTTTGGTGAAATGGTTTTAATGGTATCACCCAAAGCTTTTTTTGCCTTGGGTTCCTACAATGGGGGCCGAATGAAGGAAACCCCAAACTGATGTGCATCCTTCTACAATTTTGTAAATAACATTTGACACATGAAATGTAAAACATATAAATCTTCAAATTTTAGAAATCTCACAAAGTTTCTAAAGTGCTTTAGTTGTTCACACATGGTAATTTCCCAAATCATGGTTAAATATTATATTTAGTTTTGGCATGGTGGCTTATGGTTGATGACAATCTTTCTACTTAAGATTACCAAAAGTAAATATGTGCAACCATTGTGGGAGTCTAGTTATATCATGTGCACTTATGTCAAGGTTAGAAAATTGGATGTTGAATTTCTTCCAAGCTTTAACAAACATCACAAACTTCCCATCTCACAATTTGACAATATAATTCATGCAAAAATCATTATTTTAGGGGTTGATATTTTTTGTATATGAATGTCGTACATTTAAAACACATATGATGCACATATAAATAGGATCAAACTTAAAATATTCTAGTATCAAGTAACATATTGCAAAATATCCTTTTATCTTTCAAGTGTTTTTTGAAATGGTATAAGGAACAATTTCCATGGGAACTAAAACAATGGATGACCTCTTATCAAGTAAGGAACCATGAACACCAATGATCAAATGGGTAGGTAATCATGTGTGATTCTAAAATTTTATGTTGTTCAACACCTTCTTTCACTTTTGGTGGCCTAAGTATTACAAAATTATAAAGAATCCTTGAATCAATTTTTAGCTATGTTGTTTTCACAAGAATTGAATGACCTATATTTTATGTTCAAGTTGGAAGTAGTCATAACCACGAGAGGAATGAAAAGAGGATTAAATAACAAAAATTTGGAAGAACCATGAAATCACTTTTAAAGACTATGGGAATGAATGTTCAACTTCAATGTATCACTTTCATTGAAATTGCAAACAATTAAAGACACCAACTTGACTTCTCAACATTGTGAATTTTTTCCCTAAAAGTTTAATGAAAATATTTTAACCTTCTTATTATGTGGTGAGTAAATGTGTTATCTCTATCCCTTTACCTTTATTTTTTTTCACAATTGAAATGGTTTTACAACTCTATGTGCAACTACATTTAACATTGGATTTTCTACCAATTTTAACACAATTTTATTATTACATAATTAGAACAATGCGTGGTTCTCATTTCTAGCTTTTAATTCTAAGTAGAATGTTTAAATCCAAGCAATCTCTTAGTAGCATTGATGAGTGCTTAATTTTTCATTTCAGTAGTGTAATGTACAACAATTAGTTACAAGCAACTATTTTACAAAATTAGATAGTCACAAAACTTGAAAAGTAAGCATGCGGTTGATTTGCAATTATTAATATCTCATGTATAATCAATATTTTCACATATAGTCATACTAGAAATAGGTAATGATGCCTCCATAAAAAACGATGGGTTAATCAATCAAATTAATGTGTCATAACATGACTAGTTATCCAAGAAAAATATTTTTGATTCTATTATTTAAATGAGTTGAAATAATTATTTTAAAAAAATTATGACCCAAAAATTGTTTCATTATAATATTATGTTAAGGTTTGTATTTAAAAATTTCCCAAATATATTTCATTTAAAAATATTTTAAATTTCTTTTAAATGTACTTTTAATCAATAATTACATTGTTTTATTTATTTTGGATTTATTTATTTTTAAAATTTGATTTCAAAATTTTATATATATATATATATATATATATATATATATATATAACATATTAAATTATGAATGCTTATATTTAAGTAAATTCAAAAATTTCAACATCAACTTAAGTTACCACCTTAAAACATGACCATTGATTACAAGAATGTTGGTACATTATAAACAAAATCCCCTACATAGAAAGCAAAATCATGGACTTCCTTTATTTTGAGCAATATAAAGATATTTTTTTCAATCAACAACATATAATTTATGTACAATATTAGAATTGTGTAATAACCTCCAATAGATATGTTGTAGTAAAAAATTAAGATAAAAATGATTTCTTTTAAAACCATGACAATGAAAGAATGAATATACAATAAATACCAAGTTCTAAAAACCTATCAAAGCCCATAAAATGTTTCTCTTATCTACATACTTGATGTTATTTTGTGTGGATTTTGAACCCCTTGAATTGCAATACCATGGAAAGTTTTTTCATAAATTCACCATTAAATTAAGTAGATCTTACATCAAACTATTAGATTGTTCAATTTTTTATGATGTTAAGATCACCACAATCCATATGGTAGCCCACCTGATGCTTGGAGAAAATATTTCCTAAAAGTTGATATGCATTGGTTTATTCCTTCATTTGGTCACCAATTAGGCTTCAACTTTTCAACCCCTTCCATCTATGGGCACCCTAATTTTTATCCAATAAAAATAGCATCTAGAATGACCATATTTATTTCATCTTGGATTCCTTTTTCTTGGATTAGTTGCTACTTTTTAAATATGAAACTTGAATTTTTGTAACTTCAAAACAATAAATGTAGTCTTTTGAATAAAAAGGAATATTTTGAAAGTTGCTTTTGGTAATGATCAATCCTCATGTTCATGTGCAAAAAGGTCTCTTTCTATTATTGGTGGTTCTAGACTTGGGTTATCAATTTCTTGAGGTCATGTTATCTTTAAAACCAATTCATCTTTAAAAACTCCAAGGACAAACGAATCACTATTTCAACTACATGATATAGAAGGTACAAGCATGATAAAATATGCTAAAAAAATAATCATAAGAAAATTGAATTTCAAAAATAGTCTTTTTTCAACATTAACAATCAAAAAGGTATTAAAAAAATAATTTAACTTGCATTTTGAAATCATTGGGCATTTCATTGATTTATTATATGTGGAATATAAAGTTTGAAAAAATATATATATAAGAAAAGTGGATGAAAAGTATGTTTTAAATTGATGATTGTTCAAATTTTTCAAAGTATTTTTACATTAACTTGAACTTTGATATATATGACTATAATATGAAAAGTTGAAATTATATTCATACACATTAGCCTTTACCAATTTGAAAATATAATAATTAATTGATGTTTTACTTTCATGTACTTGTAACTCTATTTTGTAGAACTATGACACACATTTTCTAGAATTTGCACTTCGAAAAATGTATTTAAATACAATGACATCAAGGAACTTCTTATTGGCGATCATTGACTTAAAATAATATTCATGGATTCAATATATTAAGGTCTCCTTTATGGATTTTTTCAGAAAAGTAACAAGTGTTTCTAATTGGGAATTAGAATACTTTACCATGCTTATGCCCTAAAATAAACTATTTTCCTTCAAAACAAAAGTTCCAAGTGTAGATTCATTAAGCACTACCTCCTTCATTATAAATATCTTATGATTTTTTTGGTTATATGTACCCCTTGGAGGTGTCATCATAATGCAAAAAGATTCCACACAATTCTTTCAAATTGAACTTGCCACCCTTCATCTTAAACACATGTATGTAGGTGAGGCAATTGAGAATGCCTCAAGGTGGCTTGTTGATGTAAACATGTTTGGGGTTAGCCAATCATTCAACCTAAATGGGTCACGGTTAGTTAAACAAGTTACAACATTTATAACTTTTGTCCACAAAAAGTTTGGCAATTGAACATTCACAACCATGTTTCTAACCTTGTCCAAAATTGTTCAATTTTTCTTTTCGTCATATCACTAAATAGTGTGGCATATCTACTATGGAGTCCATTGGTGTTTTGCATTATGCATTTCACAAAATTTGTTGAAGACTTACAATAAAAACTCATTACCCCTATCACCATGAAAAATGTCTTTAATTAGTTTCTTTTCATTGGTTTCATTTAACATCTTACAAATCTTAAACTTCTTGAATGCTCATGTTTCCAATGATAAGAAAAACATTACAATCTTCATGGAGTAATCATCTATGAAAGTGAATCTACATACTTGAACATCTAACTAATCAAGTGTCCAATTGGACCATTCAAATTTATGTATTAATTTCTTTTACATTGATGTGAATGGTTGCAATGTAAGGTAGATCACTTTTGGTGTCACAATGATGATTTTTGCTAAAGAAATATCATTGAGATGCATGTGGCAAAGATTGTGTATAACCATAAATTTGGCAATTGGTTTTAGATTAATAACTCATTATGAAAAAATATGTCAACCTTTTCTTGAGCACACTCTATTTGTGTTGCTTCCCCATGGCCCAATCATTGCAAATCTTCACAATGATTGAAATATAAGGAATTTGATTAGAGTAACATACATTAAAAAACTCATGTAGGTAAGTTGGAAACCAATATGGCCCATTCACTTGTGCTACAACTCCATAATGGGTTGTTGTTTTTCAAAGAAAAATAGTGGTGGAGCTTGTTAATGCTTTTGCAACATTGCCATTTCTAACTTACACAATCCAAATTCATAGAATATCTATGGTGTATAGTCAAAACTTTGTGAAGCATGATTGCTATGGTAATATAATATTTATGTTTTCCAAATATTACAACATATTGCGTATTTGTATTAACATTTATAATAAATACCCTTCCCAAAGTTTGTTCGTCCTCATCTTTTGATGGTCTTCCCTCTTTTGTTAGTGCAAATTTCACATCCATGTTTTTCATTGGTGAGCAAAGCTTTGTTGATGGTATGACATTGCTTACTCTCATGCTTTTGTTCTTTCAAGAATAATTCGGTTGAAAGTTTATCAAATGTGAACACATGATCTCCACTTAGTGTAGCTTGGGTGAAGCCTTCAAAAGATTATGACAAGGCATATTTCAACATAATTCGTGCAAGTATAGTTTCTTCCAATGTCTTTGAACCAATGATCACTATATGGTGATTTCCTTGATATTTTTCAAGAGTGAACAATTGAAGATATTTTTCCATCTTAATGGACAAGAGTTTGTTGATGAAGTACACGTTGCATGGAATATTGTGAGTTTAAAAAATTGTTATAAATCCTTCGAACACATTTGCGAATCTTTTGTGTTTGCAATGTAGGGGATCATATCATCCTTCGTTGAGGTTATGATTATCAAGTGGATGCATTATATTTTCTCTTGATTGTAATAATAGTGGGTGTAGTTGCAACTCGAACACTCGATCATCTTCCAACAACTCCCACATTGACCACTTTAGGTGGTGCACTTGAATTTGCTCCCTAGTTTTGGTTGTGTGCATGATTAACAAGAGCCAAAAGATTTTCTTTGATTAAGACAATCTTGATTTTGATTTTCCAAATTTTGTTTTTAGACACACCCTCCAATGTATTTTCTTCATGGTAATCATGTTTCAAAATTGCTTGACTCATGTCTCATAATTCATACTTCCCTTTTCACTTGGGATGCTTAAAAAATGTGATATAAAAAATCAACAAATGTCAAATATATATACATACATATGCATAGCCATGATGCCACCACATGTTTAATCAAGCAACTATAACACCACTTCACTATACTTTGGTACATTACTTTGCACATGACAATGAGCTACCTCTAGCTAGGAATGACCTCTTGTGAAGTAGAGAATCCCATTAGCATCACATGAGTAGGCACTCATGTGTGATTCTAAATTTTGTCTTGTTCAACAAAATTTGCCAAATCAATCTAAAGTATAACACTTGCAAATAACAATCAACCATACCCTTAAGAAGCTAAATGGGATAAATGGGCAAAAATCATTTGGAAAGTTGACTAAGGATATTTGTGGGCTTTAGCTTTTCATTATGAATATGTCATTCTAGATTTGAACTATATCTTCTTTCTACTCACAATTGACCCAAGAAGAAATTAAAAATCCTCCAAGCAGTTGGTGTACTTGTAAAATGCTAGAGCCCAGGTAAAAAATACATGGATCTATATTGTAGCATGTGTTAATCTGATTTTTCAAGCAAGACTGACAATCTGAGTGAAGTTGACACAATCTCGGTGACATTGATGCAGTCCTGATGAAGTTGATGCTCTCCTAAACAAGCTAATGGTGAGCTACTTGACAATATATTATACTTGTCTTGCAAGACTATTTTTTACCTCGGGATGATGCAATCACAAGAACTCATATTTCTTCATGGGTATGAGTATCTGAAGCTCAAGTACAACGTAGGTGAAAGCAAGCATGATTCCATGGATGGTGAAGATGATAAAAAATGGATGCGATTGCTCACATTTTCATTGATCACATGCTTTTTGATGACACCCCAATTGGTGGTGGTTGTTTGTTTGTTACTACAACCACTCAGAAAATCTCAACAATCCTTGAATCCAAGGGCAATCCTGGAGTCTAGGAGTTGCTATCAACAAACACACAATGGTCTATTTCTTACAGGAAATTGCGGTGTCTACAAGTTGCTGTCAATGAACACACAATGATCTACTTTCATATGGGAATTCGACTATGACCAAAATTGCTGATGCACATGCCAGTCCTTTTCTGTGTGACACCTTGCTGGAGAATTGACATCGAGCAAATCGAGGTGCATTACTATGTCATTGATGACAGACCTCTCTCCAACTATATGCATGATCTCTTAGCTATATGTCTTCAGATGTCTTCATGAGAATATAATGACCTTGCGGGCAAGCATTCTGTTTTGCAAAACACCCCCAATGTAGTAGGGCAGAGCCTCCCATTGTACTGGCCTACCGTAATTATTATATGCACCCTGGACCTCGGGTCTCTACCTCAATCATTATGCACACCTGGGACCTTGGGCTCTGCCCTTGGTTCACAGTGTAATAATACCATTAGACATGCTACATACAAAATGGACTTGATGTAGTTTAGGACAAGACAGAATAGCCCACATGGCAAAGAACAAGTTGCACCATCATCAAAGTGATGAAAGTGATTGACATCCCTCACCAAGATTGCTCTCCCAAATATTAAGTTAAAATGAACTTTGTGGAAGTGTGGCAATCTTCATTATTCGGAGTGGAGTACCCTGGGAGCTCTTTTGATGAGCCCCAACACAATAGCCAATTTCTTACTACAGTGACACAAATGAAATACCTTTTCGTCTTCTTCCACAGCATGCAGAACACATTTAGTATCAGAAACATACCTGACATCATGCATCAGCTGTGACAATCTCTGCAGTTCTGCATGGATTTCAATCATCTGAGGGTCTGTCTTTGATCATCTACTACAATTTCATATGCACCATCATTATTCAATTCAATCCAGGTGTGACCCTTCTTCACACCTCTTTCCTTTCTCTGCTGTTCAACATTCTCACAGACATGCCTAGTGCCAGCAGCAGCATAGATGTTTGATAGCAGCACATAACTAGAAACATTTTTGGGCTCCAATTCAAGAATTCTGTAAGCACCAAGCAAAGTCGTCCATACAGCCACATCTGGTTTATGGGGTATTGCCTTGATCATATTCTCTGGCTCCTGTAGATGGCCATCATGGTCAAGAAGCTTGACCATGCAGGTGTAATGTTCCAAGTTTGCAGAAATTGTATAGACCATGATCATTGAAGCATAACAGTGCATGTCTTCATCTGCCAAACCTACATGGTTACAAGCTGACAGAAGATAAACAAAAGTGATATCATCTGGTAGTACACCTTCTTCACACATCTGTTCAAAATGGTGAAGAATTTCTTTACTATCCCCATGTATGGCATTCCAAGTGACCAGATCCCGAGATGGCATTTTCATGAACACTCTCCAAGCTTCCTCCATGCTCCCACATTTTGCATACATGTTGATTCAAGCGATTCCACAGAAAGAAATCTGAATCCCATGTAATTTGAGTGATCTTCTCATGAGAACAACCGGCCCTGTTCAAGGGCACCATGCTGGCATATGCATTCAGCACCCCCACAAAAGTAACAGAGTTTGGCTGCACACCTTTCCTATTGGATTTGTCAAAGTAGTTCCAGTGCCTTTTGCCCTTCAATGCATCATGGTGGTCCAAGTGACCACATTTCAAGATGGCATCTTGTTGAAAACTCTCCAAGCATCTGAACAATGCTCCCACATTTCGCATACATGTCAACCAAGCTAGTCCCCACAAAGATATCGGACTTGCAACCACTTTGAATGAGATGTTCATGCACAAGCCTGGAGTTTTTAAAGAGCTCCTAAACCAGCATATGCATTAGTGACCTGAACAAAAGTGAAATTGTCATGACTCATTCCTTCTTGTTGCATTTGTTGGAAAAGCTGTATCACCTTCTCAGGTTGCCCACCTTTTCACATATTTTGTAAGCTTCTTCTTCCATGCAAAAATGTGCTGGTGCCATTGCAGCCATCTCTGCTGGCACCGATGGTGAGTTTTGTGCGTACTCAAGCCAGAGTGCTTTCTGTGTCTTCTTATGTTTGAAATTCAAGTGCCTTTCATTTGTCTAGAACCAGAAATCCAGATCAAGCTGATCAGCCATGTACACCCCACATCCCAGGCATAAACAGCATCATAAGAACAGAGAAAGCTGCAACTGTCCTCCTCCATCAGCAAGAGAAGTGTGTCACAGCATATTGCACCTACTTCCAGTTCACCAGCCTACGACTACTATCCTACCATTGCAAAGGATCTGAAAAGAATTTCTACCAAAGTTTGGACCATAGCAGGATGGCAATCTAAAGAGAGAGCAACAAGATTGACACCAACAAGAACTATGGCTCTGACAGGATTGATGTTCAGTTGCCTTCTCTCATCTATGATTCCACCATTGCCAAGGATCCAAAAAGAACTCCCCCCACAGTTTCTCTCTCTGACCTCCATGAACTGCAGAAAATCTTCCTATCAAGTCATGCCCTTGGATCACATAGAAGTGGTGATAAGGTATTGCATCTTGCAGAGATTGTAAAGAGAGTGAGATTTTGAAGAGATTATGGAGCAAAGAGAGTGAATTCCTCCTCCTGCCAAGATTTTATTGCCTTCTGTACAAAAATTTGGTTCCTCTGCACAAAAATGTCCATCCAACAGAAAGCAAAGGAGGTTTTGACAACTTTGACAATTTTCTTTGGCTGCTCATCTTGCTGCTTTCTTGCATTTGGAGAAGGCCTTAGCCTGCATTCCATTGGAAACAATGATCATTCCTTCTGAGTAACATGAATATTTACATCTTCAAGCTTGAAAGGGGAAGTAATGTAATGCTATAAAGTCCATTGGCTGATGAGCTAGATGCTTTGAAGCAACCCTGCCAGTCATAGGAATTTTCTGTTTGGCAATGCACCACTTATATGAATGAGCATGCTTACTTTCCAGGGTTTTTAGTACATTGCAGGTCAAAGTGATCATCAATTTTTACTGCATAAACTACACTTGAGGATTTATGTCAGATAACATCTCTGGTCTTCCTTGTCCTAGTATTTGGCAAACTGGCTAATTTGCAATGGGAAGGACAAAATGTTAGATGTCGAAGGGTTTGTCTGCAGTGTGGAACCATTTGAGAAGAATGTAGTCGAATTGAGAACATTATAAAAGCTTTCCAACAATGAATGAGACTCATGTCTCAGCACAAACTGATGGGCAATGTGTATATTTCTGTCTCATTTTCTTCTTCTTCTTCTCGATGGCCAGATGCCGGCCACCTAGTCAAGGCAGTTCTTTAACGGGAAGCCATTTTTTCAATGAGTATCAGTTGAAGTGCGTTGTGTGCTCATGGCAGGTAGATCCTCGCGCTGAATGAGCAAGGGATGTGAGTGCATGTCAGGGAGTTGTAGCCATCCATGATTGTAAGAGAGCACCTACAAATGGGACAAGCATTGGTCTGTACAAATCTCCCCATTTGTGGAAATCAATGGGTCTCTCATCTCTGAAGACATGCTATTCAGCTAAAATGCTCATACTGCCCTCTTTCTTTTCACAGAAAGACATGGTTTTCATAAGGTCACTGGAAAGAAAAAGGCAGAAACAGCAAAGGGCTAGAGCTTGATAACATTGATTGGAGTTGGGAAAAAAATGAGCAACACTTAGTTTATTGTGGCTGCTTTCGAGCAAGAAGGTCACAGACTTTCTCTAGATGAACTTGATTTACTGCAAGTGAGATAGAATTGTGGGTTTTTTGTTTGGTCTGTGTCAATGGGAGAGGATAAGAGGCTCATATTACAAACGTGGTTTCATATTCTTGGAGAACTTTTCAACCCCATTTCTGTTGTACTGTACTTGAGAACCATAATGTTTCATAAAAACATCAATTGCTGCACTTTGTAGCCATGGGTCCAGTGCCCTAGTTTGACAATGGTCATGAGTGAGGCAGATGCTTACATTCATGCTTTACTATTTGCAGGATATTTTTTTGCCTTGATTTGGGCATGCCTCATCATGTTCACAAACAGAATGTTTCCCAACATTATTGGTTAGGAAATCACTGAAATCTTCTCCACAGATCATCTGCCTTCAGACTTGCAGCATCGGCATTACAGAGTAAGTATCCAAACTGTAAGCATTACAACCATGACCTCCATCTTCCCATGTGTTCTCTGCTCCTTGGTGACTAAAACAAGGACAGATCTTTGAAGTTGCACTTCCAGTTCTTGTGCACTTACAGCACTTGCAAAAGACATGGTACTACGTCTATTTAGACTTGTGCATGGGACCAAGTTCATAAGCATGTTGCCGCCTCTCAAAGACATGTAGTCTTATGCGTCATAGTTGAGCATGTTAGAGGTTTTGCAGCATTTTCCAATTGCACAATTGATAAGTTCTGTACCCCCACACATGCATTAGTATTCTTGGAGAGTTGGGTGCTTGGTATATCACATGCATTATTCTTGGATGGTTGGGTGCTTGGTATATGTCACATGCCTTTCATGGTAGTCAAAAGTAGAGAATTGAGCAAAGAAAGTGTTCAATCAATCAAACAATATCATGATTTGTGTGTGCGGATTTGACCTCTAATCTTTAAGAGTGGAAGGGATCCTACACCTATAAGATGTAAGATCCTTCCCACTCTTCAGGAGTAAGTGTAAGGACCTTCCCCTCCTGCACCTTGTGATTTATGTATGTTTAGGTTCATGATAGCCTTTGCCGTGTTCTTTGCAATGGAGCCTGTGAGTGGGGGACATTCCCAGAATGCAGAGCTAAACTCAACTGTACTTCCTTGTTCTAGGCCCTTTTATTTTGGAAATGCCCCTCACCTTGGGGGTTACCCTATAACAAATGGGACGATCTTGTTTGGAGACTAAAAGAGGGGGAATTTGGGTTTTGAAAAAGGACCTAGAAATTGCACCTGCTTTTGTTCCCCAAAGGCAAACTCTGGGCCAAATTTCAGTTTGGCATGTGGGCAAATGCTAGACTTGCCTCGGGGGCCAAAGATATTGCACATTTGAAATGTTTTCTTTTAAACCCCCATGACCTACCTACACCTCCAAATCATCCTCCCTCCCCGCCCAATTTCCCAAACTTGGTCAATTAGAACTTCCACAATTGCTCCAAACCTATCCACCACACAATCTATAAAGATTGTTATTGCCTATTCAAATGAATTGTGTAGGAAAGTCACAAGCTAGACCCACTTATCAATTGTCCATCTCCACCTTGACTCAATCCCATGCTATTTGGTTGTCTTGCCACAATTGGGTTCTTGGAATTGTTATGTTGTTAATGTCAACATGAGGCACGAATTTTGATTGTGCCCCCTAGCTAGAAGCATATGCCCCCATGATAAAGTCAAAAGCATGGTCATTTTAGGTTGTGGAGTTGTCAAACACATTCCAATCAACCAAGCCATGGATGACATATCCATGGCTTGCTTAGGAAGATGTTGGCATTGCATTAATTAATCCATGGACTGTAATTATGTTAGTAAGGTACCCCATACAACATTCACATTCATTTGTGGAAGGTTTTTTTTCCAACTATTTGACTAGAATACCGCCACATGTTTCCTCCTTGGTTCCAAAATGCATCAGATGCTAGGATGAAACTCACAAATGTTAATAAATAAATGCCAACTTAGGCATTCTCACCTTGTTAAGCATGGCAAATGGTGGTAGGTCTTTTTATGTGACTGGTGATTTGGTTGTGCTTTCAATGTCAGGGATCTTGCATATGGTCCACATGATAGCTTGTATGGCAAATCACTTGTAGCATTGTAAAAATGCCTTAACCACTACCTAAGTTTATCAATTTGCTTCATAAATGACAAGCATATTAATCTAATGCCATTGCATCAATAATCATTGACCTATCTTGAATTTTTTATTTATAATTTGTGCATCCTTATTTAGGTGTGGATTCATAAACCTTATTGGGATCATGGTTTGTTTGAATGGCACAAAAATAATATTGTATTATGGTCTTTCAATGTTTTAAAATGCCAAAACATTTTAAAACATTTCCACCAATCTTCCCACCTAAACATATAAATTACATAATTTTCTATATGTCAAAATCTTCAAACACTCAAATTGTACGATCTAACATTCGTGAACCCACTTTGGATTCACATTTATTTTTTTGGTAGTTGGTGAAAGGAATTTTGTGGATATTTAAAAATTTTAGAACCCATTTATAAATCATATGACTACAACTTTAAAAGGATCCATTTCAAACATAAAAGTAGACATGGTGTTATAATATATCATATGTTAAATAGATTAAGAGGCAATTTCCCCATTCACACAAAAAAAGGTATTTTGATACATTGACCAAAAAAAGTTTAAAAATTTAGCATGCTCCTAACATCCAAGAGGCTTGTCAACATATGTAATTGGGCCAATAAAGTATTGAAAATATACATCTCATATTTACATATCAAATTACAATACTTGTTTCTTATACAAACGGTTATATTGTAATAATTCTATACATGTGAAAGACATTTCCTTTTGTAAGACAAGAATTTTGTATTTATATAATGTTACCAAAATACTAGTTATATTCATATGCATGGAAATATTCAACATTTTTGTGATGTGTTTGTTCCATATTCCAAGACAGTAACTTAAACTTTTCATTATTACACATTTAACATTACCTATGTCGTATTTTGTTCCAAAAACAACTTCAAAAATTACAAACAATAATATTTTTGAAACATTCAAGCAAATTGTGACCCAACAAGGTTACATTTCTTGAGATACTCATAGATTTGGAATTGGCATCTTTTGATATCGTTATCACCATTAAAAGAAAATGTAAATTTTACTATGAAAGTTTCGATCTTGGGTCTTGTAGACCCTACCCTATTCTAGTTCATCAAAGACCTTGGCAAGGCCATCCTACAAATGAATAGGTCCACTTGCCCTAGCCTTTAGACATTTGTGTCTCATATGAACAATACATCCCTTAGTAATCATGACAAGCAAGGCCTTTGGATTGTGATTGTTAGTAGTCGATTTGGAAATGAAACTAATAACTTCACAGCTATGTGGTGTTTGGATGTTGGGTTGGCCAAATTGTTCGTCTTAACATGCACACACTTACATATTAACCCTTTTGATAATAGAACAAGAAGTCCAATGAAAAGTTCTACAAAAATTAAACCTCTTGATTCTTTATGTAGGTTGAGTTTTTTGGCTTACTCACATGTGGTTCAACACTTTATACCAATGTCTAACACTATTGGGTGAATTGAATGAACCATGGAATTGAATGTAAAATGTAATAACACAAATTCTAAAAACTAAGGAAGGAAATTATTATACACAAACACTGGGTATATGCAAACTCGTACATACCAACTAGTTGGACAATGTGATGATTTAACATCATTTTCAAAATCTCCTTTTGAATAAGTTACATACTTTTAGTTTCTATTCATTAGAGCATAAAATAAGCCTACTCTATTTATAAAAATAAGGGCCATTCATTTTGACCATTTAATGAAAAAGATAAATTAATTGTGCAATGTGATTTTGAATGAGTGTTGGCTAGTTTTGAGATTTTAGAAACACATGTTGAGTTTAGTTTTTAAATGTTTTTTGAAATGAAAAACTCGTTGATTTTGCTTGCCTAATAAAAATAAATAAATAAATAAAACTTGTCAATTTGAGGGCCAAGTCAAGGTTTTTAAACCATTGGTTCCCACATAGTTCAACATTTATAAATTTATAAGACCCATTAGTTCCAAGTCTAAAGTTGGTTTTGGGTTTTAAGATTAAAAAACCTAGATTTAAAACCCTATTTAGACCTTACCTAAAATCCTACATAGGCTTTATTTAAATTCTATTTGGGCCCTACCTAAGATTTTATGTAAACCCTAATTGAAAGCTTGAATCTTTTAATAACATAATAATTGTCGAATTTTTTATTAACAAAAACACAATTGTAAAGGAAAAAAATCAAATCAAATCAAACAAGAGGGGTTTGGCAACCCCATTTTGAATGTTCCATAATTTTGACATTCATGAATAAATACAACAAGGACATAAGTTGTTTGTAAAACAAATGATGGTCATATGGTTGGGACAATCTTTGTTTACCAAGGTGGCTGTGAATTCAAACTTGGGAGAAGTTTTTAACCTTTACCTTTTGACCTAGTACCTAAACCATGAATCTAAGGACTAAACCCATTCAAACATGATTTAAAACCCATTGGGCTAGGTCTAGCCCCACATAAACCCATTGATTCTAGACCTTGGTTGGGTCCAAATTAAAATAGACTTGTTGAATCTTGGTCTTCATTAGGTCTAGGTTTATATTAAACTTGCTGGTTCTAATTTTTAAACCCAGATCTAGATTTAGACTCGGCCAAAAACCTAAAACTAGCCAAGATTATTTTGAACTTAGTTGTTAATTGATAATAATTATTGTCACAAGGCAAAATAATCATGGGTTTATTTTAGAATGGAACTGTTCCTTAACAATAATAGCCTCAATGAATTACATATAAGGCAGAATAATCAAAAGTTAATTTTGAAATATAATTCTAATAAAAATCTACTCAACCTATTAGTCTGTTTTACTTAACAAACATTATAATGATTATCTAGTTATTAAAAGTAAGCATTTATTCACCATTCTTTAGTTACTGGGGAGATGAAGCTACTTGGGTAGTTAGTTCTTAAGGATAATGTGCTTGACATGAATTTGCCAATCAACTATGAGATGTGATGAATATGTGGATAGAGGCATAGAATGTAAGAGGGGATGAGATGTGTGTAACTTGTGAAGTGGGTCTTATGGGTTCCTTCTTCTACTCCTTGACCTTTCTTCATGTTGATTTTATTTTCATTATCTTCTCATATATGTTGATTTTTTTGAGGCTTATAATAGAGACACAAGAGACTAAAGGAGAGGGAAAATTGTACTTGTGTGAAGAAACAATGGAAAGGGAGATGCAAGGTTGTCACATATTTTTATGTTGTTTGGTTTTATTTTGATTTCTTGGATGTAATGAAAATAATTGGTATTAGTTTGATATAAATTATTGTAGTTCTTAATTTATTTAATTTATTTCTTCATATTTCACTTCCTAGAATGCTTGTTCAAGAAATCAATCACTAGATGGTAGTTACAATAAGACTATAGTTAGCAAAAAATAGTTAGTGGAATAATTACAAAAATGAAGACAACAAGTTGGGATGGATATTTTTTTATAAAGAATGGTAGTTGCAACAAGAAGGTAGATGTAACAAGAAAGTAATTATAATAGGAAGGTAGCCAATAGGGAAGCAACTATTACAAAGGATGATGGGCAATTCCTTCCTAAATGTTTTTTCTATGTTTTGTTGTTCACTTTTTTATTCAACAACCTTCCTTTAAAATGGGATTTTAGTTGTTGGATCCATGGTCTTACATTAACATTGAATAAGAATTGTAAGATTTTTTTTGAAAAATTATAAATAATCATTGAGAACAACCTAATGTGCATTATCTACTGTAAAAGGTTTTTCCATCTAAAAGGTCTTTTGTGTTGTCATGTTTTTTATGCATGTTTATTTATTGTATATTTCCCTCACTTGTTTTTCTCACTCCAAATTTCTTTTTTGGCCACAAGTATCCTTGACAATGACTTTTCCAAATTCCAGCATTTGATTTAAAATAAAAATGTGGTTATTTTGCCTTGACAAAGGGCTTGTTCCAATCTCAAATTACTATACACAACCCATGTTCATACAATTGCAATTGTTTTATTTCCAAAATCTAATTCTTAATTCATTTTAATTTGACTCTTTTTTATCACCTTAGTTTTTAGTTCATACTACATTCATACTCATTCAACCCAAAACAAGTGAAATCTTGGGAACTTTGACAATGAAAATCTTCAATCCAATAACCTCCAACTAATCAAATGGTAGATTGAAAACATAAACTCAAACAACCCCATTTGGAAGTCCTAATTTTATCTTTTAATTTTGATTAATGCAAATACCTTTATTTGAAGTATTGGGATCTCCAACTTCAAATTATAGAACATGTTATTTGTAAACAAAAATCTAAAATTTCAAATTTAAAAGAATAAATTCATCTAATGATTTCAAATTTGACTTATTTTTTCAATCAATATTATTCATGATCAAAAGTTTTGTACACCTCCATGTGGCAAAACAACATGAAATGGGAAATTATGATTGCTAAAATTGTAAAATACCTAGTTGGGCATATTGGATTGAACCACTTCAAACAACATAAGTTGATTAATAATGTATTTTGCAAAGTTCAATTTGGCATTGAAACCACAAAACTCATAATTTAATACTAATTGAAGTTAAACGTGACGAGAAACATTTATTAATGTTAATAATATTGCCTTCTTTTGGGGGTGGGCACTATGATTGGGACATAATGATCATATATATTTTTCACATGCAACTATATGTGGTGTGAAAATAAACAATGTATAATTTTATTTCACACAAGACCACCATTAATTTATTTCCACACTTAGTTCATTCTTAAAATTTTGTCCTCCATAAAAGTCACACCATTAGAGTTCACAATACACATGGGTGAAAGCACATTAGGGTGTACTAAAAACAACAATAACAAAGTTCATTTCAAGAGTTTTTCTAATGTATTTTTAGACACATAAAATTGGACAAAAACACAAAACCTTAAAACAATGTTAAAGTTGACATTTTTTCCATGTCCAAGTTAATGGTGCCTTGGTTTCAACCTCTTTGAACACCTCTATTTAATATTGGTCATGAAAACATCCTTTTGTATATGTGATGGAGTAAAAAATATTTGAATTTTATTACACAATAAGGAATTATAAAGTCCATCACGTATTTCATATTTTTCAAAAAATTTACTCCTAAATGTCATTATCCTTTAGACTAAAGCATTGTCCCAAAATTTTGGAAGAATATTCAATTTCATTATAAGTAATAAATCCAAAACACTTTTTTTTATGGACTATGACCTTAGAATTGTCAAGATTACAAAATCCATATTTTATTGAAAATGATTTCTTTTAGTGTAATTATTTGAAAGTAAGAAGGACAAAGAAGTTAATTTCACTTATTTGAGTCCATTTTGTTTAAATTTTCAACTTGCATATGGGTTTTATATAATAATGTGTGTCCAACCTATAAAATTTTGCCTTTGTGACATTTAGAAAAGTCCATTGTAGTATACTTTTACCCATATCACATCGTAAAGATTGGAATTTGAATGTTGTCGATAGAACATTATTTGAAGTAAATGTCCTTCCACATTGTAATATAGTTATATTATTTTTCAAGTTATACTTTGGCCTTTGGAGATAAATATAATAAAATTTGTGATCATAAACAATTCTATAGCCACCCAATGCAAAGGCTTTTATTCATCACAACTTAAAGGCAGTCATCCTTTCTTTATGATCATCAAAAGTTGAATGCCCTAAAATGTATTAGACCAATGTAATATAATTGGTGGTTGGTTCTTAATTCTTTTATAGGAATTGAAGTTGCATCCCTCAATTGAACATCTTCTCTTGTAATTGTTGAACCCCACCTTAAAGAACAATGTTTTTCCTAGACTTTCTAATATTTCTATTAATAGCTTTTTGCATAAAGAAATGAGAGTATTTATGACGAACTTGATTTTCATTTTTTCACACATGAATGGCAAAAATAACGAATTGTTTCTATCCTTTTGGCTAAAATGACTTTTTCTATTTTCATGTGGCAATGGTTATTGCACCAAAATAGCAAATAGTGGCTATGAAAAACCAAATAAAATATAATTTGGGTGAAAATTCATTGAAAAAAATATCATATTTTTCAAGATTGACAACAAGATGCAACCTTAAACCTAAAACAAAGTTCACAACTTTTAAAATTTTGAACTAAATAATAAAAACTAACTCATACACCACACCTTTGTTTCCCATTTGCTACACTTTCGCAAACATGTAAACCTAGAATCTACACTAAAGCCAATGAAACATTCATTGTTGTGAATGAACATTATTTTCCATGCCCCACCACTCTCTGCAATTGCAAAGTTATGTCCTTGTGCTCAAGTAAACCATTGATGTTTATACTAATTACCAAACTTTCATTCAATGAACATGAGTGTTGAACATGTGGCAAATAAATTTCATAAGTCTATATAGATTTTTGCCAAGTAGAAGTACATTTTATTCACGGTAGTGGTGATGAAACATGAGCAAAGTGACAAATCTATCTAAATAACTTTAGTTTTTGTGTGGTGATCTAGACTATCATCATGTAATGACTACTATGGCATGAAAAGTAGACAAATCTTGGTGATATTTTCATTTTTTTTTCACTTATTATTTTTAACACCCATATTTTTATCATATCATTTTGACTATTTTAGCCACCAAGGAAATTTATGATGTTGAAGAAAGACAAAAGGATTGAGATTTTAGTTCAAACTGTGGAAAAATGTAAAATATTTGGTGATTGGATCATGGCCCATTAAATTCCTTGTAAACATATGCAACCTTCAATGGTTGATACATCTCTATGTTAATTTTGTGATGTAGCTAAAATGGCAAACGTCCATAAGATGATTTAACCATATTTGGGAATTAAAATATGATTTAAAAAAAATCCTTTTATTTTGGCTACATATTGGAACATAGGATAGGATTTGGCAATTTTATTTTATTTTATTTCAAAAATTGGTGAATGAAACACCAAAGAAACATTAGAATTTCAACATTTTAGAAAAAAACTGCCCCAAACAAGAAAAACATTATGGTTGATAACCATAAGATTAGCCTAAACAACTCCAAAGACAACATTCTCCTTGCTCTTCACCCTAACACCCATCCCAAAATGAAAATAAAATTGGAATATATGTTATAGCTGTTACTTTGAACCTTGTTGCCAATGAGAGCTAAAAGGGTAGAAATTAGAAACCCAACTAACATGATCACTCCATAAGTTGAATAAAAACCAATTCTCCCCATCCTCATTCCTATTTCTAATTCTTTAAAAATCCTTTTAGTGGATTGAGTTACTTTCCAACTTTTTGCATAGCTCTTATGAATTAAAAAGAAGAGTGTAATGTTGAGGTTGAAAGAGGTCAAGCCAGAGTTTATTTACCCATAACCTTGAAAAAAGGCCACAAGACAAAACATAGTAATTTATTAATGAATGTGACAATGGCCATAATAATCAAACTAAAATGGTAAAATAAAATATTTTCATTGGTCAAATTATCTTTCTCAACAATGCCAAATGATGACCATGTCAATTTCATTTGTGTTTTGATTCTTCAAATATTTTCATCAATAAATATTTATGTGGCCACTTCATGCATTACACAACTAAGTAATTAGTTTAAAAATCAATATATAAAGCTTTACTGAATGATGGTTGATTTGCAACATGATAATTCATGTGTACTAGATATGAAATATGGCAAATTCTTGAATTTTATGATTATACCTACATAGAAGATTAATCACATTCTCGATCTTTATAAATGTGTTTTACAAATTATAGTTATTACACCTAATCATCCAAAGTAAGGAACACCATTAGCCTATTGGTTTGTCCACCATGATGGACCCTTGGTTTTGGAGGGCAAGAAGGTTGTTGAGCATGCTACTCTCACATTAGTATGAGTTCCCAAAATGGCTTCCAATGAGCATTCCTTTGACCAACCATATACCCCACATAACCTTTATTAAAGTCACAGCACATTTTAATAAGATTTGCAACATATAACATTGATGGGAGGTAGAGATACATTCTTATCTCCTAAGTATGCATGGTTAAATGAGTTTACACCCTATAAGGATAAGGCATGCTTGCAAAGAATTTAAGATTTACAAATTCTTAAATTTAAAAAAAAGTTTCATAAATTTTCTTATATTTTGTTGGTTGCATGGTATTTTTTTAGTGTTTGTCAAATGGTTTTATGATGGGCATTCCATGTGGATTGGGGGAGGGTTTGATCAAATAAAACCACAATTTGGCATGAAATTTGTTTGATGGAGTACTTATCTTGGTCATTGTTAGCACATATAACAGTGCATTCCATGAACGCCATGTTTGAGTTCATTTTTGTCTAGTGAAATCTATGGTATCTTTTTTTGCAATGAATTTTTCCATTTTTTTCCCCGAAATTTTTATAAAAAAAATTGGACCCACCCATAGGTCTTAGCATGAGCCATCTTGACATCGTTTGCTTGATTTCGACTCAAATTTTTATAAAAAACTTTTGAGTGTGTAAACAATGAATCCAATAATTGGTTGTAATCCCATTCATGGATCTTTAACAAGGCTCCACAAGGATAGGTGAAATGGGTGATGTAAAAAGGGCTATATAAGAATTAGAATTGGCATTGGGCAGTTCTCTCTTTCGTCAAAGAAAAGACCAGCAGGTAAAGGGGTCGAGTACATGAACCCTTGACCACCACTTCTCAAGAAATCAAAGGATTGTCTTTGATCCATACTTTGTAAGGTTCCAACAACCAAAGAACTGGTCAAAGAGCATAACTTGAACCACGGGTTTTGTGCCAGTTCTTTGAAAAAAAAAAACACACCTAAATTTATAACAACGTTGAAGAATTGCACAAACAAGTTGGTTAGAATTTCAAGGTGGTTGTGAATTCTAATAGCTTTGTGCTATTGGCTCGAAGCTTCAATGCTTGAAGGGAGAGCGTACAAATGTACCTACTTGAGATTGGCACTTTGTCACACAAATCTTCAACTTGGTGAAGAAGCTATTGGTAAAGAAGCCCACCAACCCCCCATAGTCCCGGGGCTCTCCTATCTCTCCATCCTAATCATGAGTGGGAAAGGCAATACATGGGTTTTGCAATATCAGCTTTGGCTAGGTGCTAATGGTCACATGTGTACTTCCTTCCAAATGACATGCCCTAACTCTCAAGATCATGACTCTGAACACGATATGTGGCAGGCGGGCGTTAATATTACGCCAAACATTCACGAGTTTAGTGGCCTCCACCAACAATGCCACAATCATTCACATGTATATCCCCTTTATATATATATGTGTGTCAATCATCCAGTACATACATATGCATGTATATACGTACTTGGCCTCTAGGACCAGGATTTTTCTGGCCGGCCCCATACTTATACTGGGTCATGAGTTTACATGGGGGATTATTTGGGGTCCACCGAGGGTAGCAAATCCCTTGTTTCCCACTTCTGACTACCCAAAGTCTAACTTTTATAAACAGGCCGGCCATAAGAACCCCGACCAGAGTTAACCAGCACGCTATGAAGGATGGATGGTCAGTGATCAGGAAACAGTTTTCGGTTAGGTTCCAGTTCCCGACCTAACCATGATGGTTAGAGCAGTTGTCTTCTCTTTTTTATTTATTACCTACCTGCTAGAAATCCTTAAGCAAGTTGCCAGTAGGTAAATAGTAAAAACAGCTTTTACCTATGTATAAACCATCTAAATACCTGGTGATTACCTAATTTCTTACCTATATCTAATATATTAATTCGCTTAGTCTGTCTGTGACAGGGCGTTCTGCACACAGACAGACTAAGTCCCCACAGGCGTAATTGGAATTGTCTGCTATGGCGGCAATTCCAGTGTTGTTTTCTA
>Ga0116231_10004220_pt1 | contig 29206 bp, 22 predicted proteins | sample S1TSphgellanicum_2_FD_89695 | JGI IMG/M metagenome (GOLD analysis project Ga0116231, IMG submission 89695) | Host-associated microbial communities from peat moss isolated from Minnesota, USA - S1T2_Fd - Sphagnum magellanicum MG | ecosystem: Host-associated > Plants > Peat moss > Unclassified...
CGGCCCGGACCTCCAGGGCTATGCAAGAAAGCGCTTCTTTTTTGAAAAAAAGAAGCAAAAAACTTTGGATATGCTTGGCCATGGGCCTCTGCGTCGCTACCCCCCCATGGCCAAACCTCATATAGTTTCTGCTACTTTTGTTCACAAAAAGTACCGCTTGCTTGCCTAAATCCCTTCCACAACCCGCTCCACAACGCCCCCCCAGTCATAAGCCCGGCTCTGCCGGTACAGCGTGATCGACCCATACCAGGGGCTGTCGTCCCGTCCGAGCAGCCAGCGCCAGTCCGGCGCGTACGGCAGCAGCAGCGACGTGGGCACGCCGATGGCGCCCGCGATATGGGCGACCGAGGTGTCGATCGTCACCAGCCGGTCGACATGACACAGGATCGCCATCGTATCGGCAAAATCGTTGATCTCGGGCCCGAGGTTGAGCAAAGGTGCGGCGCCGAAATAGGCGCCGGCCTGGGCGATCGGGTCGCCTTTCTGCACCGTGAGGATGGCGATGCCGGAATGCGCGAAGAGCGGCGCAAACTGGCGGAGTTTCAGGCTGCGCTTGGCGTCGTTCTTGTGCGTCGGCCGCCCGGCCCAGACGAGGGCGATGCGGCGGTGGCCGGGGGGGACCAGCCGGCAGAGTTTTTCACCCCAGGCCGCGACCAGCGCCGGGTTTGCGGCGAGGTATGGCCCGCCTTGAAGGTCGCCCGTGGTGATGCCGGCGAGCCGCGGCAGGCCTGATAAGGGGATGTAGGCGTCATAGTCCCCGGTATCTTCCCAGCGCGTGACGATTTTCCCAATGCCGGGGATCTGTCGGAGGATGCCGGTGAGCTCGCCGCTGCAGGCGAGGACCGGCGCCGGCGCCAGCTGTGCCGCCCAGGGGATGAGCCGGCCGAACTGGATGCAGTCGCCAAATCCCTGGTCGCCGATGATCAGCAGGCGGCCCGGCGGCAGGCGCGCGCCATCCCATTGCGGCTTGCCGGTTTTCGGCAGCATCCCCTCGGCCTGTTTGAGCTTGAACCGCCATTCGTAGCTCTCCCAACCAGCCGCCATGCGCCCGGCGAGCAACAGCGCCTCAGCCCTTTCAAAATGCGCTTCGGCGAAATCGGGATCGAGCGCGATCGCCTGGTCGGCGGCGGCGATGGCCTCGTCGAGCTCGAGGCGCTCGTAATGGATCAGAGCGAGGTTGAAGAAGGCGCGGCTGTCCTGCGGCGCCAGGGCGGTGGCGCGGCGCCCGGCGAGCAGCGCGTCATCCAGCCGGCCGGCGCTGCGGTACACCTCGCACATGTTGCGCGGGTAGAGCGCGATCTCCGGCGCCAGGCGCTCTGAGCGCTCCATGCGCTCGACCGCCTGGGCCGATCGGCCGTTGCGGTGCGCAACGATGCCCGCGAGGTGCAGGATGTGCGGGTGGTTCGGCATCGCATCCAGCATGCGGTTGGCAAGGTCATCGGCTGCGGCGAGTTTGCCTTCCTGCTCCAGGGCGGCGAGCTCGCTCAATGCGGCAGCCAGCGGCACGGTCTTGGGTTGCGAAAAATCGTTCAAGCAGCGTCGCCGTAGCCGAGTTCGGCAATCCAGGGGTCGAGCGTGTCGCGGATGTCCTCGAACAGCGCCGGCAGGGCGTCCTCGTAGACACGGTAGCGGTAGAGCGACCTTGCATGAACAGGCTCGCGCAGCGCGAAATGCTGGGGTGTCGGGTCCTGCCGCGGCGCTGTGTTCGCGGCCAGGCCGGCCCCGGCGGGGATGTTCGCGCCCATGAAACCCAGAACACGCCGCAGCGTGGCGGCAGTGTCCGCGACCAGATCCTCGTAGCGGACGGGCAGATAGCGCAGGGTGAGCTGGCCGCGGTAATGCGCGATCATGCGCATGCTGAGCGCGTAATGCCGGGCGATGGCGGTGAGGGACACGCCGCAATCACCCTCCAGCCGGCGGTCCTGCGCCAAGTTCGACAGCGCCACGTCGAGCGGATGGCGCAACACGTGGATGATCGGCGCGTCCGGGAACAGCAGCTTGATCAGCCCGAGATGCCAGAGGTTTTTGGGGTGCCGGTCGGTGACGAAAACGGTGTTTTCGCGGACAAACCCTGCCGCCGCGCGCCTTGCCTCGTAGCCAACCCGCAGGCGCTCGGGCAGCTCCTGCCCCTCGGCCACCAGCAGATGGTCAAGCCCCTGCGGATACGCGCCGTCGATGCGAGGGATCAGCTCCGCCACCCCCAGCGCCTCGTCGGCCGCGTTGAAGCCAGGAACCTGCATCAGCAATTGTTCGAGCAGCCCGGTGCCCGAGCGCGGAAAACCGAGCAAAAACACCGGCTGACAGGCGGAGGGTGTCGCGCGCGGCAGAGGCAGGGTGCGGGTTGCCGTGAAATACGCGGCGTTCGCGGCGTAGGCGGCCTCGAAGGACGCCGGCGCATAGGTCTGGCCATTGCGCTCGCGATGCGTCCTTTTCGCGGCCATAAAGCACATCGCGGCATCACGCGGCCGTTCCAGCCGCGACAAAGCCTGGCCGCGGGCCGCGAGCTCGGCCCCCAGCAGCCGCTCCGGCGGATCGGCCAGACGTGCCAGGGCCGCCTGCGGGTCGGCCATCGCAATGTCGGCCAGCGCGCGCAGCAGGCGCAGTGTGCGCTCCTGCGGAAAACGCGCCAGACCGTCATCCAGAAGTGCCAGGGCCGCCGCCCGGTTACCGCGGCCGAACTCCACCTGCGCGAACCCGCCGATGCCGCGCTGGTTGTCCGGGCGCAAGGCGAGCGCGCGTGCATAAGTCGCGGCGGCCTCGTCCAGCCGGCCCTGTAGCTTGAGGTTCCAAGCAGTGTTGCCGAGCACAAGCCCATCCTCCCGGCCGAGCAGGCTGCCGGCGGTCCGGTAGTGCCGCTCGCCCGCCCTGAGCCGACCGGATTCGGTAAGCACGACACCCAGCACGTGCTGCGCCGTCGCATCGCGCGGATTGGCCATCACCGCCGCCGCGGCCGCCGGCGTCGCCTCCTCGTACCGCCCCTGCCCTATGATGTACTGCGCCGCCTGCGCGTTGGCCGCCGCGCGCAACGCGGGCGGTCCGGGCAGTGCGGCCAGCCTGCGCACCAGCGCCTCGGCGGCCATCGGACGGCGCCGGGCTTTCATGATCTCGAACAGTACCCGCAAGGCGAGCCGGTGGTTGGGGGCAAGGTCGAGAATCCCCAGCGCCAGGGTCTCGGCCTCGCCAAATTTCCGGGCGTTGAACAGCGCGGTCGCGGTCTGCGCCTGCGCATCCAGGAGTGCCGCTGACTCTGCAGCGGGCCAGGCGGCCGCATCCAGTGCGCAGCAGCGCGACCGGCGCAGCCCACTGCCGCAGGCGCAGGCGTGGCCATCCATGTCTGGCATTGTTCCTGTAACGCCCGGCGACCGGGCAAAACACCATGATAGCGGTTTTTACCGCCTCTGCAACAAGTGGTTGTGTCGTGCCTGAAAAACCATTGCGTTTCAATGCCTACGGACCAAAGATTCATTTGACCAGAGAGATGATTCCCTTGACCAGGTCCCGCCCCGCCGCCAAATGGCTGGCATGATAGGAGTCATTCATGCGTGAATTTTCGCAGCTCAACGAGCGTGAGGTTCTGGCGCTCGCCATCGGTGCTGAGGAAGAGGACGGCCGCATCTATAACGACATCGCGGAGCGGCTGCGCGAAGAGTATCCCGCCTCCGCGAAAGTGTTTTCGGAAATGGCGGTCGAGGAGAGCGATCACCGCCGCCAATTGCTCGAACTCTATCGCGAAAAATTCGGGGAACACATCCCGCTGATCCGCCGCCAGGACGTGCGCGGCTTCCTAACCCGCAAGCCTGTCTGGCAATTGCCGAAACCGAGCATCGACGACGTTCGCAAGCTCGCCGAGAGCATGGAGACCGAAACCCAGCGCTTCTACCGTCTCGCCGCCTCGCGCGCGACCGACGTGTCGATCCGCAAGCTGCTGGGGGACCTCGCCGAAGCCGAGCAGGCGCATGAACACAGGGCCGACGAACTCACCGCGGAAAACCTGAACGAAACCACACGCCAGGCCGAGGACCAGACCGCCGAGCGGGCGTTCATGCTGCAATACATCCAGCCCGGCCTGGTCGGGCTGATGGACGGCTCGGTCTCCACCCTCGCACCGATTTTTGCCGCTGCCTTCTCGACCGGACACCCGCACGCCGCCTTCATCGTCGGCCTCGCGGCCTCGGTCGGTGCCGGCATTTCCATGGCCTTCGCGGAAGCGCTCTCAGATGACGGCAGCCTGACCGGCCGCGGCACGCCGATCTATCGCGGCGCGATCACCGGGCTCATGACCACGTTGGGCGGTATCGGCCATACGCTGCCGTTCCTCATTCCCAACCTGCACCTCGCCTTGATCGTGGCGATCTGCGTGGTGATCGTGGAACTCGGCGTGATCTCGTGGGTGCGCTGGCGGTACATGGATACGACGCCGGTGCGCGCAATGATGCAGGTGGCGTTTGGTGGCGCGCTTGTTTTCGCAACCGGCGTCGCGATAGGCGCAGGATGACAAACCACCACTTTTCGTGAACAAAAGTAGTTTCTGATCATCTGGGTCATGGGCTTCGTCGCCTTCAACGCCCATACGCCAGTGTCACAAAGTTTTCTGCTTCTTTTGTTCACAAAAGAAGCGCTTCCTTCCTTTCCCTTCCGACTTCCGGCACTATCGCCCGAACGAAACGTCGCCAAGGGAAACAAATGTCGCTGCCAGAAATCCTCACGCGTCTCTCCATCCCGGTCATCGGCTCGCCGCTTTTCATCATCTCCAACCCCGAGCTCGTGATCGCGCAATGCACGAGCGGCGTCGTCGGGTCGTTTCCCTCGTTGAACGCCAGGCCCGCGGCCAATTTCGAGGTCTGGCTCCAACGGATCACGGAAACCCTGGCCGCGTGGGACGCAGAGCATCCCGAGCAGCCCGCCGCCCCCTACGCCGTCAACCTGATCGTCCACCGCTCCAACGAGCGCCTGGCGCATGACCTTGAGCTGTGTATCAAATACCGGGTGCCGCTGGTCATCACCTCGCTCGGCGCACGCACGGATGTGAATGACGCGATCCACAGCTATGGCGGCATCGTGCTGCACGACGTCATCACCAACGCGTTCGCCCGCAAGGCGATCGAGAAAGGGGCGGACGGGCTGATCGCGGTCGCGGCCGGCGCCGGCGGGCATGCGGGCACCATCTCGCCCTTCGCGCTGATCGAGGAAATCCGCGAGTGGTTCGCAGGGCCGCTGGTGCTCTCCGGCGCGATCGCCACGGGGCGCGCGGTGCTTGCCGCCCAGGCCTGCGGCGCCGACCTCGCCTATATCGGCTCGGCCTTCATCGCAACCGAAGAGGCCAACGCTGCTGCCGCCTACAAGCAGGCGGTCGTCGACAGCGCCTCGACCGACATCGTGTATTCAAGCCTGTTCACCGGCGTGCACGGCAACTACCTGCGCCCAAGCGTGGTCGCAGCCGGTCTTGATCCGGACAATCTGCCGGACGGCAACGTCGCCAACATGAATTTCCACGAGGGGGCGACGAAGGCCTGGAAGGATATCTGGGGCTCGGGCCAGGGGATTGGCGCGGTAAAAGCGGTGGTGCCGGCGGCGGGGTTGGTGAGCCGGCTGACAAACGAGTACAGGCGGGCAAAAGAACTATTTTTTGTGAACAAAAACTAGCAAAGAAACTTTGATAATCTGGGTCATGGGCTTCGGCATCGTCGCAGCCCATGCCCCAACAAATAGAAGTTTTTTGCTTCTTTTTTTCAAAAAAAGAAGCGCTTTCTTCTATCTACCTTGGCGTCAACACCATCACCATCTGCCGATTTTCCATCTTCGGCATCTGCTCGACCTTGGTATCCACATCCATATCGGCGCGAATGCGCTCGAGCACTTTCACGCCGAGCTCCTGGTGAGCCATCTCGCGGCCGCGGAACCGCAAGGTGACCTTCACCTTGTCGCCCTCGCCGATGAAGCTTTTCATCGCGCGCAGTTTCACCTGGTAGTCGTTCTCGTCGATGTTCGGACGGACCTTGACTTCCTTGATCTCGACGATCTTTTGCTTCTTGCGGGCTTCGTTGCGCTTTTTCTGCTGTTCGTACTTGAACTTGCCGTAGTCGAGGATTTTGGCGACCGGCGGTTCGGCGTTCGGGCTGATCTCGACCAGGTCGAGGCCGACGGAGAAGGCGCGGGAAATGGCGTCGCGGGTGCTCATCACCCCCTGCATTTCACCATTCTGGTCGATTAGACGTACCTGCGGAATTCTGATTTCTTCGTTGACCCTGGGCCCTTCGCGGGAGGGCGGCGTGGGTGGCGCTGGCGGTCTGGCTATGGAAGTCTCCTATAGAGGTTCGGGATACCGGCTTAGTGCAAAATGGTGACGAAAAGCAATCGCCGGCGCGCATGGCAGGCAAATCGCCGTGTCTTCACTTAAGTTAGGCGCACTTTTACCGGATTCCGTGTGAATTCTGGTTTATTCGGATACCGGATCGAAGACGCTCCAGGCGGGCCCATGGGCCCCGCTTGCAGCTACCGCAGATCCGGCGGAATCGCTTCCGCCGTGAGGACGCTCACCACCTCGGCGACCGACATTACCTCCTGCGCGGCCCCGCCGAGACGCCGCAGGGCCACCGTCCCGTCCTCCTGCTCCTTGCGTCCGACGACGAGGATATTCGGCACATAACGGAGACTGTGATCGCGAATTTTCGCGTTAATCTTCTGGTTCGAAACATCGGTCTCCACCGCGAGACCGGCGGCGCGCAGCTGGGCGGCGATGGTCTCGGCGTAGGGATCCGCGTCCGAGACGATGGTCGCGACCACCGCCTGCACCGGGGCCAGCCAGAGCGGGAAGCGGCCGGCGTGGTTTTCGATGAGGATGCCGAGGAAACGCTCGAAACTGCCGATGATTGCGCGGTGCAGCATCACCGGACGAGCCCGTCCCGAATCGGCTGTGACATAATCCGCATCGAGCCGTTCGGGCAGCACGAAATCCACCTGCAGCGTGCCGCACTGCCAGTCCCGGCCAATGGCGTCGCGCAGCACGAATTCGAGTTTGGGCCCATAGAACGCCCCCTCGCCCGGGTTCAGCGTGTAAGCGACCCTGGCTGTGTCGCAGGCGGATTTGAGAGCAGCCTCGGCGCGGTCCCACACCTCATCGGAGCCGGCGCGCTCCTCCGGCCGGTCGGAGAATTTCACGATGAAATCCTCGAACCCGAAATCGCGGTAGACGCGTTCGAGCAGCTCGACAAAGCGGATCGTCTCCGCGGCGATCTGATCCTCGGTGCAAAAGATATGCGCGTCGTCCTGGGTGAAGGCGCGCACGCGCATGATGCCGTGCAGCGCGCCCGAGGGCTCGAAGCGGTGGCAGGCGCCGAATTCGGCCATGCGCAGCGGCAGCTGCCGGTAGGAGCGCAGGCCCTGCTTGAAAATCTGCACGTGGCAGGGACAGTTCATCGGCTTCAGGGCGAGCGTTTTGTTCTCCTCCTCGACCTCGGCGATGAACATATTCTTCCGGTACTTGGCCCAGTGCCCGGACTCTTCCCACAGCTTGCGGTCGACCAGCTGGGGCGTGCGCACCTCCTCGTAGCCGCCGGCTTCCTGGCGGCGCCGGATGTAGGACTCCACGGTACGGTAGAGTTTCAATCCCTTCGGGTGCCAGAAAATCGAGCCGGGCGCTTCCTCCTGGATGTGGAACAGGTCCATCTCCCGGCCGATGCGCCGATGGTCGCGGCGTTCCGCCTCCTCGAGCTGCCGCAGATACGCCTCGAGCTCCTTCGCATCGCGCCAGGCCGTGCCATAGATGCGGCTCAGCATCGGGTTGCGATGGTCGCCCCGCCAATAGGCGCCGGCCGTCTTCATCAGTTTGAAGGCGGGCCCGATATCGCCGGTCGTGCGCATATGCGGGCCGCGGCAGAGGTCGAGCCACTCGCCCTGGCGGTAGATGCTGATCGGCTCGCTTTCGGGCAGATCGCGGATCAGCTCGGCCTTGAAACGCTCGCCGCGCGCCTCGAAGAAGGCAATCGCCTCGTCGCGCGGCCAAACTTCGCGCGTGAACGGCGCGTTGGCTGCGATGATCTCGCGCATGCGCGCCTCGATCGCCGGGAAATCGGCCGGCGTGAACGGCTCGTTGCGGGCGAAATCGTAATAGAAGCCGTGCTCGATCGACGGGCCGATGGTGACCTGCGTGCCTGGATACAGGGACTGCACGGCCTCGGCCAGCACATGTGCCGTATCGTGCCGGATCAGCTCCAGGGCCGCGTCGTCCTTGCGCGTGATGAAGGTGACGGCCGCATCCTCGGCGATTTCGCGCGACAGGTCCGTCGCAGCGCCATCCACCTGCATGGCGAGGGCGGCGCGGGCGAGGCCGGGACCGATGGCGGCTGCGATGGTGGTGCCCGTCACCGCGCCGTCAAACTGGCGTACGGATCCATCGGGCAGCGTAATCGCAGGCATTCTGTGCTCCTCGAGTTGCAGTTTTTGCGTTATGGCAGGCTGCGGAGAACCTGTGCAACCGGGAGATCGCGCAGGTTTGGCGTGCGCAGATGGGCAGGCCAGCCGCCATCGGGGTAGCGCGGCGAGGTCAATGCCGGGTCGGAGGCGGCCGAGAACAGCACGAGGCTGGGCACGCCGAGAGCGGCCGCGAGATGCATCGGGCCGGTATCGTTGCCAATCGCCATACCGGCTCTGGCGGTGATGGCGGCGAGTTCGGCAAGGCTGGTCTGGCTGGTGAGGTCGAGCCCGGGAATGCCGTTCCCCTCGCCCCTCGCCCCCACGATCACCGCAGGCATCGGCAGGTTTTTGGTCAGGGCGGCGAACTGTTCAGCCGGCCAGCGCTTTTCCGGCCGGTGCGCGGAGGCGCCCGGCGCCAGCAGCGCGAATCTTTCCGGCAGCGCAAACCGCGCGACGTCGGCGCTGGTCAGCCAGCCCAGGTCCGGCGGCCCGAAATCAAAAATCCCGGCATCGTGCAGCTGACCCGCCAGCCGCTCCCGGGTGTGCAGAAAATTGCGCCTGGGGTCGGCATGGGGGAGCGCGCAGTGCCGCGCGATGCCCGACCACAGCGGCCGCCCGGCCAGGCGAAAATAATGCGAGGAGCGCGCCGAAGTCTGCAGATCATACACCATGTCGAACCCGGCGAGCTGGCGCTTCAACCGCCGCAGGCCGATCACGTTCCACCAGGACGGGCGGCTATCGATCTCGATATGATTGAACCAGCGGCTCGGCCGCAGCAGCGCATCGTACGGCCTGGTCGTCAGCAGCGTGATCTGCGCGCGCGGATGCGCCGCCCGGATCGCCGCCATCGCCGGCAAGGCGAGGATCACATCGCCGAACGCGCCGAGTTTGATGACAAGGATGTTCACGTCAGCAATTCGGCATACGTCTCGAGCACCGCCTGCTGCATCGCCGCGACCGAATAATGCATCATGATATGCGAGCGCGCGTGCACGCTCCAGGAAATCCGCTGGTCGGGATGCATATCGAGGGCCGTATCCAGCGCCGCGGCGAGCGCGCCAGGATCGCCGGGCGGTACGAGATAGCCCGTCTCGTTGGGCACGATGGTCTCGCGCGCGCCGCCATGGTCCGTCGCGATCACCACCCGCCCCATCGCCTGCGCCTCGATGATCGTGCGGCCGAAGGCCTCCGGATCGGTCGAGGCGTTCACGACAGCGTCCGCCAGCATCATCGCCGCCGGCATGTCCTCATTATGGCCGACCAGCCGGATGCGGTCGGCAACCCCAAGGCTCTGCGCCAGCGTGATCAGCGCCTGCGCGTAATTGTCGCGGCCCTGGTCGTCGCCCGCGAATACCGCGATCGCATCGCGGTGCCGCAGCCGCGCCAGAGCGGAGATGAGAACGCGCTGGCCTTTCCACGAGGTGAGCCGGCCCGGCATCAGGATCGTCGGTTCGCCCATATCCAGCCGCCATTCGCGCGCGAGCCGGGTCACGCGGTCGCCCATGATCGCGGCCGGATCGAATTTCGTGATGTCCACGCCGCCCGGGATCGTCCGGAGCCGCTCTTCTGGCGTACGGTAGCGGGCGCGGATGAGGTCGGCGATAAAATGGCTGACCGCGATCACCCGATCGCCCGAGGCCATCACGGCATTGTAGCGGTGCTTGACCAGGCCGGCCTCGCTGTAGGCCCCGTGATAGGTCGTCACGAAGGGAATTTTGCAGCGCTGCGTTGCCCAGAACGCGGACCACGCGGGCGCGCGCGAATGCGCATGCACCAGCGAGACCTTGCGGGTGCGGATCAGGCTCTCGAGCCGCCGGGCATTGCGCCGCATCGAGAGCGGGCTCTTCGTATGCAGCGGCAACGGCACGATTTCAGCACCCGTTCGCTGCGCGACATGGCTGAGCGTGCCGCCTTCGCACGCAATCAGCGCGATATTGCCGGAGCGCTGCACGGCATCGGCGATCTCGATAACCACACGCTCGGCTCCACCCGTATCTAATTTTGGTAAAACCTGCAGAATCGTGACGGGTCGCTCTCTCATGCGGGTGGCGCTATCACGGTTTCGCATCGCAGGGGAGATTGCCGTGACGAGAACGTTCCGTGTGCCCGGACAGGCGCTGGCGTATGAAATCCTGGATGGGAGCGGCCCGACGCTGGTATTCTGTCCCGGCTATGGCTCGGACATGGCCGGCACCAAGGCCATGCGCCTCTGGGCCGCCTGCGCAGCGCGCGGCGAGGCGATGCTGCGCTTCGATTATGGCGGCCACGGGCAGTCCGGCGGCAAGTTCATCGATGGCTGCATCGGCGATTGGGCGGCAGACGCTGCGCATGTCATCGCGACCGCCTGTCCCGGCGGTGACATCGTCCTCGTGGGCTCATCCATGGGGGGCTGGATTTCGCTGCTGCTGGCACCAACCCTCGGTCCCCGGCTGCGCGGCCTCATTCTGATCGCGCCCGCCCCTGATTTCACCGAGCGCCTGATCAAGCCCGCCCTGAGCCCGGCGCAGGCGGAAATGCTGGTGGCGAACGGCGTGATCTATCAGCCGAGCGACCATGGCGACCCCACGCCGATCACCCTTAAACTGATCGAGGACGGCGCCCGGCACCTGGTGCTGGACGCGCCGATTGCGGTGACATGCCCCGTGCGGATCATGCACGGCCTGCGCGACCAGGACGTGCCATGGGAGCTCAGCCTGCGCCTCACCGAATCCCTCGAATCGGAGGACGTGAGGATAGTGCTGGTAAAGGACGGCGAGCACCGGCTGTCGCGGGAGGCGGACCTGGAGCTACTTGAAGACCTCATCGGGCAAGTGAAGTAAGGGCTTCTTTTTTGAAAAAAAGAAACAAAAAACTTTTGTTCTGGAAACTGTGCCGCGGGCGTGGCCAACGCCCATGACCCAAGGCTGCAGCAAGCTATTTTTTGTTCACAAAAAGTAGCTCTTCCCTCGCTATCCCTTCAAGCCCTTCCCTGAAGGTCGGGTAAAGCCACGCCAATCGAAGCGCCGCTTTCGTCCGTGTATTCGCCACCTTCCGGTTCTCCGCCCAAAAACTCAATGCCATCGGCGACATTCTGGCCGCCGCCTCGTCATAGGGCACCGGCTCCGGCGGCGCCACGCCGAGCAGGCGGGCGGCTTCCACCACGACGTCCGCACTCGCGGCGGGCTCATCGTCCGAGAAATTGAACACCGTGACACCCGGCGGTGCTTGGCGCTGCATGGCCTTGAGCACCCCCTGCGCGATATCGTCCCTGTGGATGCGACCGAACAAATGGCCCGGCTTGACCACACGGCGGGCCGTGCCCGCGCGCAGATCGTCGAACATCGAGCGGCCGGGGCCATAGATGCCGGCCAGGCGAAAGATGTCCACCGTCCGCTGCTCCGCAAACGCCGACCACGCCTGCTCTGCCGCGACGCGCCGGCGCGCGCGGGGGGATTGCGGGTCGGGCGGCGTATCCTCGTCCACCCAGCCGCCGTCCCGATTGCCGTACACGCCGGTGGTGGAAAGGTAGCCGATGTAGCGCAGGTTCGGCGCCGCCGCGATCGCCGCCGCATAGCGCGCGAGCACCGGATCGCCGGCATCATCGGGTGCTGCCGTCGTGACGAGATGTGTCGCAGCGGCGATGGCGGTTTCGGCCTTCGCGAAATCGATCACCCCGGCGCTGCCATCGGCGGTGCGGGATGTGACCGTCGTGTCCATCCCGGCCGAGCGGGCGGCGCTGGCGATCGCCTGCCCGCTATAGCCGCGCCCGAAAATCAGCAGGCTCGCCACGTCAGAAATCGAGATCGGCGTAATGCGGCGGCGGCGCCATGCCGTTCACGCGGTCCGCGAGGATCGCGCGAAAGCACGGCCGCGACTTCATGCGCGCGTACCAGTCCTTCGCCGCGGGGGATGCCGACCAGTCCACGTCGCCGATGAAATCCAGCGAGGACAGGCACGCGGCGGCGGCAAAATCAGCCAGCGACAGGTTGGCGCCGGCAAGCCATTTTCGGTGCTCCGCCAGCCAGCCGATGTAACCCAGATGCTGCTTGAGGTTGGCGTAGCCGGTGCGCAGCGCCGATGCCTCCGGCGGTCCCAGGCGGTACGCCTGCTTCATGGTTTTTTCCCATAGCAGGTTGCGCAGGACCTCGCTCGCGAACTTCTGGTCGAACCACGCCACCAGCCGCCGCGTCTCGATCCGCTCGCCGAGCGTGCGGCCGAGCAGTCCCGTATCAGGATACGCCTCTTCCAGATATTCGCAGATCACGGCGGAGTCCGGAATGACCAGGCCGTTATCCTCGATCAGCGTCGGCACCGTGCCGGCGGGGTTCAGCTCGATATATTCGGGCCTATGTTCCCAGACCTTTTCCACCCGGGGCTCGAAGGGGAGGCGCTTTTCGGCCAGGACCATGCGGACTTTGCGGGCGTAAGGCGAGAGCGGGAGATGATACAGGATTCGCATGGCGAGGTTATGCCAGGAGCACAGGAAAGACGCGAGTGAAGGCAGCGTCCAGTTTTTGTGACCCGAAGCCCTCCGCGGAGACGATTGGCCAGGGTGCCGGCGGGATGCCGCCCCCAGCCCAAGGTCACAGACATTTTTTGCCTCTTTTTTTAAAAAGCAGCGCTTAATTCCTCATGCCCTTATCTCCGCCCGTTCCTCGCCCAAAGGCTGATCCAGGTACTTCACGTACTCCTTTGGCACAATCTGCCAGAATTTCGGCAACTCGCGCTCCCAGTCGTTCAGCATCGTCGCCGCATAGCGGCTTTCAGTCTCGGTCGCGTGGCGCTGGATCAGCCCTTTCAGCGCGTGCTCCCAGTGCTCCGTGACCACCCGCTGCCATGTCAGCGTTTCACGGTTCAGGCGCAATTCGAACGTGCCGTCCTGATCGTAGACGAACGCCATGCCGCCGGTGAAGCCAGCGCCGAAATTATCGCCGACGTCGCCCAGCACGACGACGGTGCCGCCGGTCATGTACTCGCAGCCGTTGGAGCCGATGCCTTCAACGACCGAGATGGCGCCGGAGTTGCGCACGGCAAAACGCTCGCCGCCGCGCCCGGCCGCGAACAGCGCCCCCGAGGTCGCGCCATAGAGGCATGTGTTGCCAATGATCGTGTTCTCGTTGCTCTTCAGTTTGGACGATGGCACCGGGCGCACGACGATGGTCGCCCCGGAGAGCCCCTTGCCCACATAGTCGTTGGCATCGCCGAAGACCTCGAGTTTGAGGCCCTTCACGCCAAAGGCGCCGAGCGACTGTCCAGCGGAGCCGCGCAGCCGCACCGTCACGTGGTTGGGCTGCAGCTTCGCCTTGCGGTACTTCGCCACGATCTGCGACGAGAACTTCGTGCCGATGGCGCGATGCGTGTTGCGGATATTGTACTGCAGCTGCATTTTCTCGCCATTCGTGAAAAATGGTGCTGCGTCCTTGATCATCTGAGCGTCCAGCGTCTCGGGCACCTCGTTGCGGCCGATCCGCGTGCAGTAGCGCGCATGCGGGCCCGGGTCCGCCTGGGCGAGGATCGGGTTCAGATCGAGGTCGTCCAGATAATCCGCACCGCGGCTTACCTGATGCAGCAGCTCGGTACGACCGATGATCTCCTTGAGGCTGCGGAAGCCGAGTTCGGCCAGGATGCCGCGCACGTCCTCGGCGATAAAAGAGAACAGGTTGATGACCTTCTCGGGCGTACCCTCGAATTTCTCCCGCAAGCTCTCATCCTGCGTGCAGACGCCGACCGGGCAGGTGTTGGAATGGCATTGCCGGACCATGATGCAGCCCATCGCCACGAGCGAGGCGGTGCCGATGCCGTATTCCTCGGCGCCGAGCATGGCCGCGATGACGACGTCCCGCCCGGTCTTGATGCCGCCATCGGTGCGCAGCGTGACGTTATGGCGCAAGCGGTTGAGCATCAGCACCTGGTGCGCTTCCGAAAGCCCCATCTCCCATGGCATGCCGGCGTATTTCACCGAGGATTGCGGCGAGGCGCCGGTCCCGCCGACATGGCCGGAAATCAGGATCGCGTCGGCCTTGGCTTTGGCGACACCGGCGGCGATCGTGCCGATCCCTGAGCGCGACACCAGTTTAACGCAGACGGTGGCATTCGGGTTGATCTGCTTCAAATCATAGATCAGCTGCGCCAGATCCTCGATCGAATAGATATCGTGATGCGGCGGCGGCGAGATCAGCGTGACACCGGGGGTGGCGTGACGCAGCCGCGCGATTAGCTCCGTCACCTTGAAGCCGGGTAACTGCCCGCCCTCGCCCGGTTTGGCACCCTGCGCGATCTTGATCTCGATTTCCTTGCAGTCGTTCAGGTACTCCGCGGTTACGCCAAAGCGCCCCGAGGCGATCTGCTTGATCGCTGACGCCGCGTTGTCGCCGTTCGGCCGCGGCTCGGCGCGCGCCGGGTCCTCGCCGCCCTCGCCTGAGTCCGAGCGCGCGCCGATGCGGTTCATCGCAATGGAGAGCGTCTCATGCGCCTCCGGGCTCAGCGCGCCGAGCGAAATGCCGGGGGCCAGGAGCACCTTGCGGATTTCGGTCACACTCTCGACCTCGTCGACCGAGATCGGCGTGCGCCCTTCCATCCGAAAATCCAGCAGGTCGCGCAGCGCGACCGGCGGCTGGCGCCGCACCATGTCCGCGTAGCGCTTGTACATCTGGTAGCTGTTGCTGCCGACCGCGGTCTGCAGCAGATGGATCGCGTTGTTGTCGAATGCGTGCGTCTCGCCGCGCCGGCGCATGCGGTACATCCCGCCGATCTCGAGCGGCACGACATTGCCGTTCCACGCCGCCTTGTGAAGTTCCAGAACCTTATGCGCGATGCCGGGCAGGCCGATGCCTGAAATCCGCGATGCCATGCCGGGGAAAAACTCGCCGACCAGCGCGCGCGACAGCCCGATCGCCTCAAAATTATAGCCGCCGCGGTAGGAGGCCACCATGCTGATGCCGAGTTTTGACATCACTTTCAGCAGGCCCTTGTCCACCGCCTTCTTGTAGCGGCCAACGCATTCCTTCAGCGTCAATTTGCCGAACAGCCCGCGTGCGTGCCGGTCCGCGATGCTCTCCTGCGCGAGATACGCGTTGACCGTGGTCGCACCAACGCCGACCAGCACCGCGAAGTAGTGCACATCCATGCACTCGGCGGCGCGTACGTTGAGGCTGGTGAACGTCCGCAGCGACTGGCGGACGAGATGCGTGTGCACAGCACCGGTCGCGAGGATCATCGGGATCGGCGCGCGCTCGGGCGACATCGCCTCGTCCGTCAGAATGACGTGGGTGCAACCGGCTCTAACGCCCTCCTCGGCCTCGCGGCGGATGCGCGCGATGCCGCGGCGCAGACCATCCTCACCGTTGATCACCTTGAAGGTACAGTCGATCACGCAGGCATGGGTGCCCATCTCGCGCCGCATCGCCTCGAATTCCGCCGTCGAGAGCACGGGAGAATCCAATTGCAGCAAATCGCACTGCTCGGAATCTTCATCCAGCACGTTGCCGAGATTGCCGAGCCGCGTTTTCAGCGACATCACGCGGGTCTCGCGCAGCGAATCGATCGCCGGGTTCGTCACCTGCGAGAAACTCTGGCGGAAAAAATGATGCAGGCCACGGTATTTTTCGGAGAGTACCGCGATCGGCGTATCATCGCCCATCGAGCCCACGGCCTCCTGCGCGTCCTCGACCATTGGGTGCAGCAGCAGCTCGAGCTCTTCAAGCGTGTAGCCGACCGCGAGCTGGCGCCGGCGCAGCGCGTCTGCATCCAGCAGCACGGGCTCGGGCGCATCGGTTTTCACGATATGGTCGATGACCGTGATGCGCTTGGTCCAGGCGCCGAAATCCTGGCGCGCCGCCAGCATGTCCTTCATCTCGGCATCGTGGTAGAAACGCGCCTCGTCGAGGTCGACGCCGATGGTCTGCCCCGGCCCGACATGGCCTTTTTCGATGAACGCGCTCTCATCGAGCTTCACCATCCCGGTCTCGGAACCGACGATCAGCATCTTGGAATCGGTCACCGCATAGCGCAGCGGCCGCAGCCCGTTGCGGTCGAGCCCGGCGATCACGAACCGCCCATCGGTGGCTGCGATCGCGGCCGGTCCGTCCCAGGGCTCCATCACCGCGTTGCAGTACAAAAACAGATCGCGATGCGCCTGCGGCATCGTCGCGTCATTGCCGATCGAGGGCGGGATCATCAGGGTTTTCGCCATCGGCGCGTCCCGGCCGGCGCGCACCAGCAGCTCGAACACGTTATCGAGGCTCGCGGTATCCGAGCCGCCCGCCTGCACCACCGGCTTCACGTAATCCAGGAATTCATCGAGCCCCTCGGCGGCAAGCCGCGTCTCGTGGCTCTTCATCCAGTTGACGTTCCCGGCGACCGTGTTGATCTCCCCGTTATGGGCCAGCATGCGGAAGGGCTGCGCCAGCCGCCAGGTCGGGAATGTGTTGGTGGAGTAGCGCTGGTGGTAGATCGCAAAGCGCGAAATGAACCGCTCATCGAGCAGATCCGGATAGAAATCCGTCAGGCTCGCGGCCAGGAACATGCCCTTGTAGATGATCGAGCGGCAGGAGAGCGAACATAGATAAAGCTCGGGGATCTGGGCGTTGATGGCCGCCTTCTCGATCTTGCGGCGGATGATATAAAGCTCGCGCTCAAAAACATCCTCGGGCACGCCGCGCGCGTTCCAGATCATGATCTGCTCGATCTCGGGGCGCGTCGCATTCGCCTTCTCGCCGATGCACTCGACGTTGATCGGCACCTGGCGCCAGCCATAGATGCGGTAGCCAAAATTCAGGATTTCCGTCTCGACGATCTGCCGGCAGCGCTCCTGCGCGGAGAGATCGGTCTTCGGCAAAAACACCTGGCCGACCGCAATCGGGCCTTCACGCAGGCCATCGCCAGACCGCCTGATTTCGGCTGCAAAAAAATCCTGCGGGATCTCGATATGGATGCCGGCGCCATCGCCGGTCTTGCCATCCGCATCGACGGCGCCGCGGTGCCACACGGCTTTCAGCGCATCGATGCCCGCCTGCACGATGTCGCGGCGCTGCTTGCCGTCAAGGGCCGCGACCAGCCCGACTCCGCAGGCATCGTGTTCCTGTGAGGGGTCATAAGTATCCTTTAAGATCTCAGCGTTGCGAGACCAGGATGCGAGAAAGGATGAAGCGGATTCGGACATGGCGTTACTCCGCGGCCTGTGCAAATTGTTGCGCCTGAATATACTCGTGCATGGCGGCGGCGGCCTCGCGCCCGTCACGGATCGCCCAAACGACAAGCGAGGCCCCGCGCACGATGTCGCCGGCGGCAAACACGCCCGGCAGGCTGGTCATGAACGTCTTCGGATCGACCTTGAGCGTGCCCCAGCCGGTCAGCCGTAAATCAGGCTCGTTGAAGGCAGCCGGGACATCCTCCGGATCAAAACCGAGCGCCTTGATCACCAGATCCGCCTCGACCGTGAATGACGAACCGGCGATCGGGTCGACCGACATGCGCCCCGAGGCGTCCGGCAGACCAAGATGCATGCAGATGGCGCGCACACCGGTCACATGATTGTCGCCAAGAAACGCCTCCGGAGCGGCAAGCCAGGTGAACACCACGCCCTCATCCTCGGCATTGGCGACCTCACGCAGCGAGCCTGGCATGTTCTGGCGGTCGCGCCGGTACAGGCAGGTGACCGATTTCGCGTTCTGGCGGATCGCGGTGCGCACGCAATCCATCGCCGTATCGCCGCCGCCGATCACCACCACGCGCTTGCCTTCCGCGTTCAGCAGCCCGGAATCGAAATCCGGCACATCATCGCCGAGCCCCTGGCGGTTGGAGGTGATCAGGTAGCTCAACGCCGGGACGATGCCGGGCAGCCCGGCCCCCGGCCCCGCGATCTCGCGCGGCTTGTACACACCTGTTGCAATCAATATGGCGCTATGCCGGCTGCGCAGCTCCGCAAAGCTGGTCGTCTCGCCAATATCCGCATCCAGCACAAACTCAATCCCGCCATCGGCCAGCCACTTCCAGCGGCGCAGGACGATCTCCTTCTCCAGCTTGAAACCCGGAATGCCGTAAATCAGTAGCCCGCCGACCCGGTCGTGCCGGTCGTACACCGTCACCTGATAACCGCGCGAGCGCAGCGCCTCGGCCGCCGCCAGACCCGCCGGGCCGGCGCCGATGATGCCGATGCTCTCCGTCCGCTCCGCCGCCGGCGCGATCGGCTTGACCCAGCCATTCTCGAACGCGGTATCCGTGATGTAGCGCTCGACCGCGCCGATCGTGACGGATTCAAAGCCCTTCTCGATCACGCAATTGCCTTCGCAGAGCCGGTCCTGCGGGCAGATCCGGCCGCAGATCTCGGGAAACGTGTTGGTCGCGGCGGAAATCTCATACGCTTCCTCAAGCCGCCCCTCAGCCGTGAGCTTCAGCCAGTCAGGGATGTTGTTCGAGAGCGGGCAATGGATGGAGCAGAACGGTATCCCGCACTGGCTGCACCGGCTGGACTGCGCCTTCGCCGACTGCACGTCGAACCGCTTATAGATCTCGTCGAAATCCGCGCGCCGCTCGGCGACCTCCCGTTTCGGCGGGGTCTGCTGCGGCAGATGGGTGAACTGGAGCATGCGCTCGGTCATGTGTGTTCCCGTGTCTTGAAGGCGGCGCCGTGGTCCGGCCGCCAGGTCTTACGCACATCAAGGGCGGCGCAATTTTGTTGCGCTGCACGATGTCGGAGGGGGTATTAACTTAGTTATTTCAGGAAAGCTAGGGCTTTTTTGATTTTAGTACAGATTTGCTGCCCTAACTAAGCCGATATTAGGTGGCGCAACCTCAATGAGCTTCCAGACGAACAACATTTAGGTATTTGAAACTGACCTAACTCAAAAAAACACAAGAAAGCGCCTCTTTTTTGAAAAAAAGAAGCAAAAAACTTTTGTCCTGAGATCGTGCCGGGGACGCTGTCGGATCCTGTACCCCAGAGCAAGCAAAGTTTTTTTGCTACTTTTTGTTCACAAAATATAATCCTTACTTACTCCTGGTAGGCAGCCTCCCGCCGCCGTCCCCCCGGCCGGTACCTGGCGAGATAGGCCGGCAAAATCAGGTCCATGCGCGTCGGCGTGATGCCCAGCGCCGCCAGATCAGGCACACCATCCGCCACCACGTTATCTTTTTGCAACTGTTTTATCTGGTCCGTGGTCAGCAATTTGCCGGGCAGGCGCTGCAAAAACTGCGCCTGGATGTTCGCGATCCCCACCGGCAGGTCGACGATCCGGCGGTTCCGCTCGATGAGCTTCAGCATATATGCGATCAGCTCATGGAATGTCTTGATCTCGGGGCCGCCCAGTTCAAACAGCTTGCCCATGGCCGTCTCGTCCAGGCTCGCCATCACGGCATCCGCGACGTCCCCCGCATACACCGGCTGAAACCTGGTTTTGCCGCCAACGATGGGGATCACCGGTGAAATCGCGGCCATGCCGGCGAACCGGTTGAAAAAACTGTCTTCCGCGCCGAACACGATCGAGGGGCGCAGGATGGTGGCGCGCGGAAACGCCGCCAGCACGGCAGCCTCCCCCGCGGCTTTGCTCTTTGCGTAAAGGCTCGCACTCCCCGAATCGGCGCCGATCGCCGAGACATGGATCACCCGCGTCGCCGTGGAGCTCGCCGCGAGCCGGGCGATGCGCCCTGCCCCTTCGGCATGCGCGCGCGTAAAGTCGCCCTTATGGCTTTCCGCCAATATGCCGACGAGGTTGATCACCACATCGGCGCCCTCGGTCGCCCGCGCAACCTGCGCTTCCTCGTGCACGGGCGCATACAGGGGCACGATCTGCCCCACGGTCCCCATCGGGCGCAAAAACATCGCCCCTTCGACGTCGCGCACCGCGACCCGCACGATGTAGCCATGCGCCGCCAGGCGCTTCACGACATAGCGCCCCAGGAACCCCGACCCGCCGAATACCACCGCGACTTTGCGTCCCGTCAACATATCGATGCTCCTGTTGCTGTGGGCCACTTTTAGGCTGGCAGATTTGCGCGCTCAAGACACGCGCCCGCGGCGTGGTTGACGCCCGCGCGTCGGGGCGTTAAAGCCCCGGCTCCGGACCCTAAGGGTCGCCGGATAGGTTGCCCAGGTGGCGAAATGGTATACGCACTAGCTTCAGGTGCTAGCGACCGCAAGGTCATGGAAGTTCGAGTCTTCTCCTGGGCACCAATTCGCGAAATTTGATGGCTTTAAAGCCGCCAAATCCCGAGCCCCAAATTCCCGACGTTTTTTTGCTACTTTTTGTTCACAAAAAGTAGTGCTTACTTGCTTAAAATCATGAGCATCACCCTTCATCAAAACGACCTGCCCTCAGGCCTGACCTTCGGCCCCTTGGTCGCCATCGACACTGAAACCATGGGCCTCGACCCAAGGCGGGACCGCCTGTGCCTGGTGCAGCTCTCGGCCGGCGATGGCACCGCCCACCTCGTGCAGATCAGTCCCCGCGGCCCCGATTGCCCGCACCTCAAGGCGCTGCTGACCGATCCCGGTGTGACCAAACTATTCCACTTCGCGCGTTTTGACATTGCGGCACTGCTGCACGGCCTGGGCGTCATCACGCAGCCCGTCATCTGCACGAAAATCGCGTCCAAGCTCGTGCGCACTTATACTGACCGCCACGGGCTGAAGGATTTGTGCCGCGACCTCGCCGGCGTGGAGATTTCCAAGCAGCAGCAGACCAGCGACTGGGGTGCCGCTGAGCTGACACCCGAACAACTGACCTATGCTGCTTCGGATGTCCTCTATCTGCACGCCGTCTGGCACAAACTCGAGGGGTTGCTGCGCCGCGAGAACCGGCTGGAGCTCGCCGGCGCGGCCTACGCCTTCCTGCCGGCACGGGCGCGGCTCGATCTGCTCGGCTATCAGGACCCTGACCTGTTCCACCACTAGGACCACGACGCCGCCCGCGCCGTGACATTGCGTTGCGGGCCGCGCTGTTGACCGGCGCGGCGGCCGTCTTCATACCGTCTTCATGAGTATCGGTGAACATGTGCTGCCGTCCGTGGTAACGGACCGGCCGGCAAACGATCTCCCCCTCGAGACCGATCTGAGCATCGCCCGCGATGTTCTGGCCACGGAAGCGGCCGCACTTGCCGCACTCGGGGACAGCCTGGGCGACGCATTCCATCGGGCGGTCGACCTCGTCATGGGCATTTCCGGCCGCGTCGTGGTCACAGGCATGGGCAAATCCGGCCATGTCGGGCGCAAGATCGCGGCCACCCTCGCCTCCACCGGCACGCCCGCTCTGTTCGTGCATCCGGCCGAAGCGAGCCATGGTGATCTCGGCATGATCATTGCCGGCGACGCCGTGATCGCACTCTCCAATTCCGGCGAGGCGGTCGAGCTCGCCGCCATCGTCGCGCATGCAAGCCGCATCGGCCTGCCGCTGATCGGCATCACCTCGGTCGCCGAGAGCTCGCTCGCCGCGGCCGCCACGGTCGCGCTGATCCTGCCGCCGGCCCCGGAAGCCGGGCCGATCGGCCTCGCACCCACCACCAGCACCACCATGCAGATGGCGCTCGGCGACGCGCTCGCCGTCGTCCTGCTCGCCAGGCGCGGTTTTTCCGCGCGCGATTTTCGCGACATCCACCCCGGCGGCAAGCTCGGCGCGCGCCTCAAACGTGTGCGCGACCTGATGCATCGCGGCCATGAACTGCCGCTTGTAACGCCCGGCACAAAAATGGACGTGGCGCTGATCACAATGACGCGCTTTGGGGTGCTCGCCGTCGTCGATGACGCTAAACATCTGTTGGGCATGGTGACGGACGGTGACCTTCGGCGCGCCATGGGCCCGGCCCTCGTCACGCGCAATGTGGAAGACATCATGAATGGCAAGCCCAAAACGATCGGGCCGGAAGCTCTGGCCGAAGAGGCTTTGCGCGAAATGAATACGGCATCCCGCCCCTTTACTGCCTTATTTGTGGTGGATGAGCAGCGCATGGTGCTCGGACTGATCCATATACACGACCTCCTGCGCGCGGGGCTTGCATGAGCCCCGGTGCGCGCGAACGCATGCTGGAGGGACTCCGGCGGCATAATCCCGAAACGCTGTCGCGCATCGCGAGGCGCAGTTTTACCGTAACTGCCCTTAAAAAAGGGTTACCGGTACTCGCCGCGATGCTGCTCATCGCGCTGGCTCTCGCACCCTCCTGGCGCGCCGGCCCGGATGCCAACCGCGTCACCTACCACATCAAAACCGTCACGCCCGACGCCGCCGCGTCGCGCATGCAGGGTGCCGAGTATCACGGGACGGACATGCACGGGCAGCCGTTCACCCTGACCGCGAACACCGCCGACCAGAAAACCAGCGACGAGGTCGCTCTCGTCAGGCCGATCGGCGACATCACCCTCAAATCCGGCGCCTGGCTCGAACTGCGCTCCGACAAAGGCCTGTTCCATCAGAAAAGCCAGAAGCTCGGCCTCAACGGCAACGTGACCCTATACCGCAACGACGGCACCACCATGGTGGTCTCGAAAGCGGATATCGACCTGCGCGCCGGCAGCGCCAGCAGCACCAAGCCGGTGCAGGTGCAGGGCCCCTTCGGCCAGCTGAACGCAACCAACGGCTTCCTGCTCGCCGATCGCGGCGCGGTTATCACCTTCAACGGCCCGGCGACGCTGACGCTCACGCAGGCCCAATGACATCCTTCGTCCGCTACGCGGCCCTCGCCTGCGCGGCGCTCATCGCCGTCCCCGCCGGCGCGCAGGATCTTGACGTTGGCGGCGCGCCCGGCGCCACGCCGCCGCCGATCCAGATCACCGCGAGCCAGGGCATACAGTGGCAACAGGCCGCACAGGTCGTGATCGCGACCGGCAACGCCAAAGCCGTGCGCGGTAACGTCACCGTCACCGCCGACCAGCTGATCGCGCATTACCGAAAAAAACCGGGCGCCACCACCACGCCGACCCAGGCCGCCGACAAATCCTCCCCCGCGCCGCAGCCGGCCGCGACCGACCCCGGCGATGCCGCGGAAGCGCTCGACCAGGGCGGCGCCGAACTCTACGAACTCGACGCCGTCGGCCATGTCCATATCTACACGGCCACGGACAACGCCTATGGCGACCACGCCGTGTACAGCATGGATAACGACGTGCTGGTCCTGACCGGCGCGCATCTCAAGCTAACAACTCCGCATGACGTGGTCACGGCCAAGGACTCGATCGAGTACTACTCGTCCACCCGCGTCGCGATCGCCCGCGGCAACGCGCTGATCGTCGCCGATGACGGCCGCTCGATCGCCGCCGACATCCTCGTCGGCTACCTCGCCCCTCCCGCCAGCACACCCGCCGCAACACCGGCCCCGGCCGCCAAAACCAGCCAGGACGACCTCGCAAACCAGGCCGGCAAGCTCAAAAAGGTCAACGCGTTCGGCCACGTCGTCGTCCGCACGACCACCGACACGGCAACCGGCGACCGCGGTGTGTATCTCCCCGAATCCGGTCTCGCGCGCCTCGGCGGCGACGTCCACATCATCCGCGGCCCCAACGAACTCACCGGCGCCGACGCGCTGGTCAACATGAAAACCGGCGTCGCCACCCTGCTCGCCAGCCCCGGCGGCCAGGTTGCGGGCACCCTCATCCCCAACGCGGCACCACCCAAATGAACGCCCTCACCGTCATCGAGGGCCAGGGCGGCCTCGTCGCCACCGGGCTCGGCAAACGTTTCAAAAAACGCCCCGTCGTGCGCAACGTCTCGCTCTCGCTCAAACGCGGCGAAGCCGTCGGCCTGCTCGGCCCCAACGGCGCCGGCAAAACGACGACCTTCTACATGATCGTCGGCCTCATCGCCCCCGATAGCGGCCATATCAGCCTCGATGGCGCCGAAATCTCCGGCCTGCCGATGTACCGCCGCGCCCGCCTCGGAATCGGCTATCTGCCCCAGGAAGCCAGCGTCTTCCGCGGCCTCAACGTCGAACAAAACATCATGGCTGCCCTCGACGTCGTCGAACCCGATCGGGACCGCCGGGAAGGCATCCTCACCGCTCTGCTCGCCGAATTCGGCATCTCCCACCTCCGCCGCACACCAGCACTCGCCCTCTCCGGCGGCGAACGCCGGCGCGTCGAAATCGCCCGCGCCCTGGCCACTGCCCCCAACTACATCCTCCTCGACGAACCCCTCGCCGGCATCGACCCCATCGCGGTAGGCGAAATCCGCGACCTCGTCTCCCACCTCAAACACCGCGGCCTCGGCGTCCTCATCACTGACCACAACGTTCGCGAAACCCTCGAAATCATCGACCGCGCCTACATCCTCTACGACGGCCAGGTCCTGATGGAAGGCGGCCCCGAAGCCGTGGTAGCCCACCAGGACGTCCGCCGCGTGTACCTCGGCGAAAAGTTCAGCCTATAGGCGTGGAGATGCGTGGCTGCTTAGGGAGGTAAGGCAAAGGGGCTCTGCCCCTTGGAACACCGCCAAAGGGTCGCCTTCGGAATCCTAGACTAGGGTTTTGGGACGGGCGCTCCCCATGGTTCTCCAACGCCCGTGCGGGGGAGCGCCTCTCCAAAACCTTGATTAATGGGTTCTAAGGGCCAGCCCTTAGCGGGCGTCCAGGGGGCAAAGCCCCCTGGTTTTACTACCTAAAGTACCATGCATTTTCCGGGCCAATGGGGCTTGGACCTCGCGCGGGTTTGCTATAGCGTTTGGGCATGGCTCTTGGTCCACGGCTTGATTTGCGGCAGACGCAGTCTCTGGTGATGACGCCGCAGTTGCGTCAGGCGATTCAGCTTTTGCAGTATTCCAACCTTGAGGCCACGCAGTTTATTGAAGATGAATTGCTTAAAAATCCGCTACTTGAGCGGGTTGATAACGGCGAAACGGTGAGTGCGATCGAGGCGGCGGCGGATCCGGTGGTGGCGGTTCCGACGGCCGATGACGGGGTTGATTCCACGAGTTTCGCGGGCACGGGGATCATGCCGGAGGCGGGTGACGCGCCTTTGGATATCGATGTTTCGAACACTTATGACGCGGGGACCGGCGCCGACGGGTATGGCTCGTTCGGTGGCGGCGCGGATGATGAGGACGGTTTCAACGCGATCGAGGCGATCGGCGGGCGGGAGGTCAGCCTGCGGGAGCATCTGGAGCAGCAGGCGCGCCTTGCGTTTTCGGAGACGACTGACCGGGTGATTGCGGCGGCGTTGATTGCGGCGCTTGATCCGTCGGGCCGGCTGGGCGAAGCGCCGGACGTCATTGCCGAGCTGCTGGGCGTGCCGCTTGAGCGGGTGGAGCGGGTCCGCCAGAAAATGCTGCGCTTTGACCCGACGGGCGTTTTTGCGCGCGATCTGGCGGAGTGTTTGAGCGCGCAGCTGGCCGAGCAGAACCGGCTCGATCCGGCGATGGCGGCGCTGGTCGGCAATCTCGAGATGCTGGCCAGGCGCGACATGCGGGGCTTGCTGGAGGTTTGTGGCGTGGATTCCGGGGATCTGGCGGAGATGGTGGCGGAGCTGCGCCGGCTGGATCCCAAGCCCGGCGCGCGCTTCGAGAGCGAGCCCTTGCGGCCGTTGATCCCGGATGTGCTGATGCGGCCGATGCCGGTAAAGGCCGAGGGCGAGAGCGACTGGCTGCTGGAAATCAACCCCGAGACGATGCCGCGTTTGCTGATCCGCCGCGGCTTCCACGCGCGTCTGGCGGCGTCCGCCTCGCGCGAGACAAAGTCCTTTCTCTCCGAGCAGATGCAGGGGGCGACCTGGCTGGTAAAGGCGCTGGAGTCCCGCGCCCATACGATCCTGAGGGTTTCCGCCGAAATCGTGCGGCGGCAGGACGGGTTTTTCCGCCACGGCATCAGCCATCTGCGCCCGCTCACGCTGCGCGACATCGCCGCCGAGGTGGAGCTGCACGAGAGCACGGTGAGCCGGGTAACGTCGAACAAGTCGATCGCGACCCCGCGGGGTATTTTCGAGCTCAAATTCTTTTTCACGACCGCGCTCACCGGCGCCAATGGCGAAACCCACAGCGCCGAGACGGTCCGCCACCGCGTACAGCAGCTGATTATGGCGGAGGCGCCGAATAATATTCTGTCTGACGACGCCATCGCCGTCATATTGCAAAAAGAAGGCATAGACATCGCCCGCCGGACCGTGGCCAAGTACCGCGAGGCGTTGCGTATACCGGGCTCGGCGCAACGCAAGCGGGAGAAATTGCCCGCTTAGGGGCGGGGTTGCCCTTCATCGAGCCGTACTGGCGCGGGAGATGACGATGCAATTGACGGTTTCGGGTAAACAGGTCGACCTCTCGGACGCGCTACGCGTGCATGTGGAACGCCATCTCGACGTCATCACCAACAAATATTTCGACCACGCGCTGGAAGCGCAGGTGACCTTCAGCAAGGCCCGCAGCTTTTTCACCTGCGATATCAACGTCCATGCCGGGCGCGGCATCACGGTGCGCGGCGAGGGCGAGGCGGGCGACGCGCATGCGGCGTTCGACGACGCGGCCGAGCACATCGCAACGCGCCTGCGCCGCTACCGCAGGCGCGTTTCCGAGCACGCGCGCGACGCCGGCAGCCGGGCCAAGCCCGAGCCTGGCCGGCAATACGTGCTGCAGGCGGATGCACTGCCTGAGGTGGAGGCGCCGGGCGAGCCCGAGGACCTGCACCCGACGATCATTGCGGAATCGGCGACCGCGATCGAGACATTGTCGGTGCGCGATGCGGTGATGCGGATGGACCTCGCGTATCAGGCGGTGATGATGTTCCGAAACTGCAAGACGGGGCAGTTGAACGTGGTTTACCGCCGGGCAGACGGGCATGTGGGGTGGATTGATCCGGGAACGGTTTAACGAAGGCGAGGGCTCTGCCCTCGGCCCGTTGGGGCCGAAAGGCCCCACACTCCGATGATCACTCGTAAGGCGGCGCCGTATAGCCCGCGGGCGAGAGCGTAAAAATCTCCACCCCCGTCTCCGTCACGCCGATCATGTGCTCGAACTGCGCCGATAGCGAGCGGTCGCGCGTCACCGCTGTCCACCCGTCCTCCAGGATTTTCACCTCCGGGCGGCCCGCATTCACCATCGGCTCGATCGTGAAGAACATCCCCGGGCGAAAGGTCGCCCCCTCCCCTGGCCGGCCGAAATGCAGCACGTTCGGCGGCTCATGAAAGCGCTGGCCGATCCCGTGCCCGCAGAAATCCCGCACCACCGAAAACCGCTGCGCCTCGACAAAGGTCTGGATCGCATGGCCCACATCGCCGAACGTCGCCCCAGGCTTTACCATCGCAATCCCGCGCATCAGCGCCTCGTACGTCACGTCCAGCAGCCGCTTCGCCCGCGTGCTGATCGCCCCTGCCACGTACATCCGGCTGGAATCGCCGTACCACCCATCCAGGATAACGGTCACGTCGATGTTCACGATATCCCCGTCGAGCAGCTTTTTATCGCCCGGAATGCCGTGGCATACCACGTGGTTGATCGAGGTGCAGATCGATTTGGGGAAACCGCGATAATTCAGCGGCGCCGGAACGGCGCCATGGTCGAGGATGAACTCATGGCAAAGCGTGTTCAGCCGCTCGGTGGTCACGCCAGGGACGACATGGACACCGATCATATCCAGACATTCAGCCGCAAGCCGGCCTGCCACCCGCATCGGGGCGAAATCCTCGGGCCTGTGTATCGTGATCCGCCGGGAATCGGCGCCGCCATCCATCATTCGTGACTTTCGCTACAGGCCCAGAGGAGCCGTTTTAATCTGTTACTACAAGAAATCCAGCTAAGGGAGGGGAGGAAGGAAGCGCTACTTTTTTGAAAAAAAGTAGCAAAAAACTTTTTTAACTCTGAGCCATGGGCGGGATGCCGCCAACGCCCATGATCCAGTTTCATAAAATTTTTTGCTACTTTTTGTTCACAAAAAGTAGTGCCTAACGCTTCTCTTCAATTCTAAGCGGCCGCGTCATCTCCTCCGGCCGCACCCATTCATCGAACTGCGCCTCGCTCGTCACCCCCAACGCCAGCGCCGCCTCCCGCAGCGACAGCCCTTCCCGGTGCGCCTTAAGCGCCGTCTTCGCCGCCGCCTCGTACCCGATATGCGGGTTCAGCGCGGTCACAAGCATCAGGTTCTTCTCGAGGTTCTCGGCGATCCTGCCGCGCGCCGGCTCAATCCCGCTGGCGCAATGCTCGTTGAACGCCGCCAGCGATTCCGCCAGTAGATGCGCCGAATCCAGCAGGTTATGCAGCATCACCGGCTTGAACACGTTGAGCTGGAAATTGCCCTGGCTGCCGCCAAACGCGACCGCATGGTCGTTGCCGAACACCTGCACCGCCACCATGGTCAGCGCCTCGCATTGCGTCGGGTTGATTTTGCCCGGCATGATCGAGGAGCCGGGCTCGTTTTCAGGGATGGTGATCTCGCCGATGCCGGTCCGCGGGCCCGAGGCGTACCAGCGGACATCATTGGCGATCTTCATCGCCGCCCCCGCCAGCACGCGCAGGCTCCCCGATGCCGCAACGATCGCGTCATGCGCCGAGAGTGCCGCGAACTTGTTCGGCGCGCTGCAGAACGGCTTTTCGGTCGCAATCGCGATGAACTCGGCGGTCGCGGCGCCAAAATTCGGATGCGCGTTCAGCCCCGTGCCGACGGCGGTGCCGCCGATCGCGAGCTCGTAGAGCCCCGGCAGGGTCGCGCGGATGCCGGCGATGGCGGCGTGCAGCTGCGCGTGCCAGCCGGAGATCACCTGGCCGAGCGTGATCGGTGTTGCGTCTTGCAGATGCGTCCGTCCGGTCATCACGACATCCTCGAAGGCGAGGCTCTTGGCCCGCAGCGTATCGGCGAGATGGACCACTGACGGCAGCAGAATATTTTCGATCACCTCGACCGCGGCGATATGCATCAC
>Ga0116231_10004221_pt1 | contig 29204 bp, 27 predicted proteins | sample S1TSphgellanicum_2_FD_89695 | JGI IMG/M metagenome (GOLD analysis project Ga0116231, IMG submission 89695) | Host-associated microbial communities from peat moss isolated from Minnesota, USA - S1T2_Fd - Sphagnum magellanicum MG | ecosystem: Host-associated > Plants > Peat moss > Unclassified...
GACTCAATAGTGACTGTCTTTTGGGGGAACAGAAAAAAAAAATTCCTTTACTTCATCATGAAACCCAAATCCAGCTCTCATTCAGGGGGTGGGGTGGGGGGGGCGTGGGCAGTGTCTCCCACTCCCTGGGAAGAGGTAGTGATGTGGCAGAGGGTTTGGTGTTGCCACCAGATCTCATGACATTTGACCAACATGGCTGGCATTAGTGCAGTTGTCATCTATGGACACAAGATGCATCCCTGAATCTGATCAAGTGACAAGCATATTACATCTAGCATGAAAATGAATATCATGCCCGGTTTCTGTAGCAGTTTCCAGACTGCTAGAACCCTGCGAGGAATGTCCAGTGGAGGTTGACACTAATGTGCGCAGTTACACTCAGAACTTTGAGCAAGTTGTGGAGTTTAGGTTCATTCATCAACCTTCATCTGGTCTGCGCTCAGGCCAGATTTGAAATAGCATGTGTATGTGTGGCAGGCTATAGAAGACCACCACAGGGCTCATTCCAATGGTTTGGGAGTTTCTGCAATTCTTGATGTTGGTTGTTCCACTGGCGAGAGTACACAGGCCCTTGCTGCTGGGTTTCCAGATGCCAAACTTGTGGTAGGTCTGTAATGTGGGTTTATCTGCTTGATTTAGCACTCACTTCATGAATTGTTCTTGCAAAACATGTAGGAAACATGCAATATCCTTTACACAGTGCACACCTTTTTTCCAGGTCGCAATTTTCTTCCATTGACATATTCTCCAGAGACTGTGAGGTTAACTTAGGTGAGAGGTTGGCAGGGGCTGGACTTGTCACCCTACTTTCTGGCAGTGGCTCAATACATGCAGAAGAAGAGAGTGGCCTCAGGCAAACCAGGAAGTGAGAGGTCAATAAGTTGGGTGCATGCAAATGGTGAAAGCACTGGGTTACCTGCTGCCTCTTTCGACATAGTCTCTCTTGCCTTTGTGGTGAGTATCAGTTGGAAAAATGAAAGCTGAAGGATGCTTGCAGATGTCTGGGGTTTGTTTCTTATTGTTAATCATGCTACTAAAAGAGAAACACTGTGAAATCCCTATCCGAGAAATTGTGTGTCCCCAGCCCATTTACGTCTTCAATAGCAACAGTGCAGCACAGAGGCAGCACTTTGGAAACAAGGCTAAACAACTTTTGTGAAGCTCTTTTCTCTTTTCTCTTGGCCCAGCAGCCACTCCTTTGTCATAGGATGGTGTAAACGACAGCTGAAGCCCCTCTGATATGAGATTTCTCCATCAGTGAAAGTATGGTAGTTGCTGTAACTGACATTAGGGTGGTGGTTGTGGACTGAAGATTCATGAGTGCCCTCCATATGCAATCAAAAATTTGCTGAAGGAGGCGTACAGGCTTTTGAGACCAGGTGGCACAGTTGCTCTGACTGACAATTCGGTACGTCTCCTGAACCCTGTTCCCTGTCTGCAGATTCATTAATTGCAGCAGTTTGCTTCACCTTTGCAATCAAATCATGTTCACTTATGCTGTGACAAATGCAAGGTACAATAGTTGTTTTGTCTATTGCAACCCCCATGCACTGATTCATTTTTGTGTCATTTTTTGGACATTACAGCCCAAGTCAAAGATTATTCAGGTATGTTTTTGTTCCAACCACCCAGTTTCCATGTGCATTTGGCTATTTAATTGTTGCACGTGTTGCCTCCTGTCAGAGTTGCACTGCCTTTTCTGTTTGCTGCAGTCTTGACAGCAAGGATATCCTCAATCTCTATTCATGGATCAAATGCTAGGTTGTTGTTTCGCCCTTAATAAGAGATCCATTATCCTGTTGGTAGTGAAGTTTACATCCACCAAAGATAACTTGTATAGTGTTTCCAACATTTGGTTGCATTATGTACACTGAAGACAATTTGCTAGTGCCTACATACGTTTGTATGCTTACAGTGCTCATCATATTTCAAATATTTCTTGTGAACGAAATGTTTCCACTGTGCTTCTGTCTGCAGAGTTTGCCACCTGCAGTGTTTATCTTGATGAAATCAACTGAACCTCATAGTGATGAGTACTACTTGATGGACTTGGATGGGGCCATGAAGGAGATTGGTTTTATCAATGTCACCTCGGTTTTGACAGACCCACGACATCGAACCGTCACTGGAACTGTGCCTTTGAAGTAAGACTGAAAGCTGTGTTTGCTGCAGACTTGGGTCAATTTGCACATTTGCAAACTTGTATGGTGGCAGCAGCCAGTTCATATGCTGTCGTGGTGCTATAAGACAAAACATTTGACATTTGCTATCAAATGCTGGAGGATTGACAATGTACTTGCAAGAGCGGAAGCCAAATAGACTGCTAAAAAGGTGCCTTTCCCCCTCCCAATGAGCTCAACTGTGGGCCCTATGGAAATTAATGGAATAAGAAGAGTTTCATCGGACCACCAACAATAGATAGTATGTGCCACGACCATGTTCATACACAATGAGCAGGCTCTTGTCTTTCCAATTGTCTCTCTTCACGATTTAAAAGCAGTTCTGATTGCACTCAAACTGCAGTAAGCTTTTTTGGTTTGAAAGAGTATTCAATTTTGAAGCATTTTGCTGGTGAGAAGAACCACATGTGGGGCTTTTATTGGCCACATCTTTGCATTTACAAAACTGCACATTTGGTTTATTTCAACACAGTTAAGGAGCATTATCAAAAAAAAATGATTTCAAAGGTTTGAAATTCTGAACTAAATGGCTACAAGAGAAAGGACTTTTTGAAAAAACTATTTGGTGAGTTGTTTATATTCACTAGGGGTGAAAATTTCTAGCTCCAGATGCAGGTCACATGTGCAAGCAAGAAATAATCAAAATTTATCCAGATGACATTTGTAAACATTCATTACCAAAAGAAGTTATGGTATCCTTGTCCTCCTTGTTTAAGGAACTCCATGGACTGATGACTGGTTATGTAATTCTAGCAAGAATATTGTCTCCTCCAGGCCAGATGTGAGGATTCCTGTACCACAAAGGTGTAGTAACATCTTCATCTAAGGGCTAGCATCATCAGGAAGCTATGGGAGGATTCTCAACAAAACTAGAGTGTTGTCCAACAAAGGACGCCCTTGAAAAGGAGTTCAGCTAGTAAGTGACACAGACCATACCAAAACTGCACACATCTACAGCAGGTGAATATGCAAGACTGACATCTGATCAATCGCTCAATGCATATAAACGCCCCCAGTGCCTTCCAAAACTCAGTTCTCACAACATCATCAACATCATCCAAGCTCTCAAAAGTCCTTGAATTTAACATCACATGATTGAGCACACATTACAGACTAAGCATCCCAGTTTTCACAACATCATCAACATCATCCAAGCTCTCAAAAGTCCTTGACTTTAACATCACATGATTGAGCACACATTACAGACTAAGCATCCCAGTTTACACAACGTCATCAACATCATCAGAGCTCTCATAGTCCTTGACTTTGACATCACATGATTGAACACCCATTACAGACCAAGCAGACTCTTGATATCCAAAAGAAGAGTATGAGTTTGGTTAGGGGAAAAAAGGAGGTGAAATGAGAACATTTGTGGAACCGAGGTCTTTATGTATCAATCCACACCCGTGCAGTAGATTGATGCAGGAGTGGTGGTGAACTGCAGGGATATGGATTCATACACAAAGACCTCAATCCACTGCAGATGTATGCAAGTTCATAGCAGCAAAACGAGTGGTCAGCACGCCTTCCCTTCCCTTTCCGCGTTACCGACGCCCTTCGAATTTTTTCTTCTTCTTGCTGTCCCATGGTACTGGAATCGATGCTATGAGAGATGGTCGCTGCTGGCGGCGTAGAGACTTGCGACTAGTACAGGTCTAGAGTCGATCAACCCGACACCTAAAGTAAAGACAGCAAGCGAAAGGTAGTGCAAGACCGAGTCTGTTTGCAAGAACGCTAGTTACGAAAACCACTGTGCAATGAAGAAAGAACCGAGAGGGTAGTACTTTGTGGACGAGAACTCCCGCAGAAAAACACTGTGAAACTTCCTGGGGGCCTGGAAAAGTTAACATGTTGCCAGGGCCCTCCCAGAGCGCCAGTAGCAGCAGGAAATGATTGTTTCTCATTGGCCAACTACAATGATTGGCCCACGTGGTGAGAGTTAAATGGTCTCTCACTTTGTGCGGTCCATCTTTTCAGGTTCATGGGTAGGGATGGAGGAAAAGCTAAACTGCGCAAGCTGGATGTGCTAAATACTGATAAAGGGCTGCTGTTGGGCATGCTCTAAGACTGGGGCATAAATGTCCTGAATCGCTTCAAATAATTTAAACTCAACTAACTAGTGGCTTGGAGAAAAAGGCTCCATATTGTGCGAAAAACAAAAAAAATTGTGTCTTTAATTTGAAAGGCGAAGATGTTTATGTTTCGATTTGAAAGGTGAAGAAGTGTATACACTTCAATTTGAAAGGCAAAGAAGTGGACACTTCAAATTCAAGCTTTCGTTGGTCATACAAATTTTTGCTTGGTCACTTTGTTTTTCCATTGTGCTGAATAGGCATTCATTTCAATCTCATCTAAAAGCAAAAATGGAACACAAAATGTGGAAAGTAGATTGTTGATAACAATAGGGTAGAGTCACCCATCACCAAAAACCCATGAGTGAGTGAGCATCCAAACAGTTCAAAATTTGACCTGCTAATAAACAGTGCTCACCTGATACCTGTTGGATAATACCTTATGAGCAAACAAATGGTTCTTAAAACTTGTGGTTGAGATTTTAAAACCTTCCATTCAAATATAAGGTTTTTGTGTTCATCAGCCAGCTTCAAATCTCCAGTAGGCTATGTTAAAATATTTGCTTGTTCATTTGCCTCTTTGTGTTTGGCAATGGGTTGTCATTGGGAATTTCCACCACCTTGTTTCATTTTTTGAAAGGCAATCATGCATGTGCACTTGTGTTTGTTGTTATAAATGGAGTCGTTTAGAATAAAGTTTTACATCCTTTGCTAGTAAGACCGATATTCTTTGTGTATGAAATCTAGGAAGTCCAGTTATAAGATGCACTTCAGTTGCACACAGAAGCATAAGTGTGTTCACAGGAGATTGAACTTGGGATCACTCCTACTTTGGGAGAATTTGTCTTACTTGTTTCAAACCCAAGTGTAGGTTTGGAAACTATTGTAGGGGCATCAGGTGAAGGGCTACTTAGGCCCTTTGGATCTCTTGGGCTGAAAGTGATCAGAGACTGAGTTCACACTCTTTAAAAGCTTAAGTGTTCGCCCACCAGCCTATCCACACTATGACTGTATTGCATAGTGTGAACATGTGCAGGTAGGTACTGAGTAGTGTTGAAAAGAGTTACAACCAGTGTTGGGTGGGTATCACATTTTTATGATGACCTCCGGATCTGGTTTTCATAAAACAATTTATAAAAGAGTTTGGTTTTCACCTTTTTTTCTTTCCCCCTAAAATTTATATGCCAAGCAAAGGTATCAATATATATATATATATATATATATAAACTGGTTCTCAATATGCAAGTTCTTGAAATTTTGAGAACAACTAGTTCTCCTTTGTTGGTTCTCACAAACTGGGTATTACTTATTAATTGATTATTATTAAAAAAATTCCAGAAAATTAAAATTAAAATTATTTAAAAATTTTGAATGTTTTTTTTCCTTACTAATGAAAAAATTACAAACATTGTTACAAACAACTTTTCAACACTAAATAATATTTTATTTATTGAAGTTTTACACTTCAATAGTTTCATCCCTTTCAAATTCACCTTCAAATTCTTGTAATTGTTTTTCTAAATCTATATCCTTTTCAAGGAATTTCACTAAACTAGATGGAGACTTACAACCTATTTAAAGATCATTAGGCGAATTTTTGTTGACAAATATCAACTTTTCTAAATTTTCAGTTTGCAAATGACATCTCCTAAGGTTGATAAGTATTCCAACCAAAGATTTATTTTTATTTTAAAAAAATTTGAGATCCAATAACACCCAAAATCTGTCCGGCTAAAAATCCAATTATAGGAAACATTGTTTCATGTTTCTGCCACCACTGAAGAGGACATGATGTCCGTAATGTCCAATTGATATCTCTTGAAAACTAGCAACTCCATCTTCACAAGCTCTTCTATTGGTTCACTTGTGCCTCCAATTTGCTCAAAAATATCCAAACTGCAATCTTGTTCAAAAATATTTTGGTTAGGACAATTCCTATTTAACCTTACCAAAGGATGCAAATGTTCATGGCATTTCACCAACATAGGATACAACAATTTTCTATCATATTCTTCAACAAGAACAACACCTTGCTCCTTTCCAACAAATGAAGATATTATATGAAGATTCTTAAACCTAGGTCTAACATTAAAGAGATCATATTATGAGCTTTCCTATTTTCATAATTTTTCAAGAATGAAAGGAAAGAATCTAACACATTGATTACCTCCCTTCTAATGTTAAAGGCCAACAAAGATTAACCCATTAAAAATAATGGAATCGTCTTCTAGTATGCTTTCAAATGAAGAAATGATTTATTCCTATTATAGGTTTTTGATAACAAAGAATAAAATGCATGATTTGTGTATTCTCAAAATCAATTTCTGTATTATCATTGACACAAAAAAAATCTAACACAAAGACAATCTTCCATGTGATTACCAACTTTTTCTTTATGCATGTAATTTTTTAAGATTTATTTTCATTTCTTCTTCTCTCTCATTTTTTGGATTCTTGCTTGTTTCAATTTGCACACTTACATTTTCTTCCATAATGTCATCATTCATAGAGATTTCAATTGTCTCATTATTTCCCATTACAACATTTTCATCTACAAACGATTGTTCCATTGGTAGTTTTCACAAAAATATTTCTAGAGTTAACTAAGGTACAAGATTAATAGACAATTCTAAATTTTTTCACAAACAAAAGAAAAAATAAATCAAATATTCACAAATGTTTAGGGTTTAGAAAAAACATTTACAAAAATAGTGGGTTTAAGGGTAAAGTTTTGAAAAAACATTTACAAACAATGGGGTTGAAAGTTAGGAAACAAAATAAAATTATTCACTTTTCTTTCATTAAGGTTATAAAAATGTATAATGATAATTTTATTTAGAAAAACCATTTGGGTTTATGGATATCTTGCACATTAACAAACAAAAAATCAAAATACATTATAAACAAACATATGACAAGAATCAAAAAAATAAAACAAGAATAAAACAAAACATAAATTTAAGACAAAACTACTTAACAAAAAAAATAAAATAATAATCACAAAACCAAAAAAAAAAACTTACTTTTTTGGTGGTTGCTGGAAAATTCATTTCTCCAAGTTCCAAGCTCCTCCTTACAAAAGAAAGAGGAGAGAAGTACCAACCAACAAAGTAGCAAAGCAACAAATGGTGTGGGGGAGGGGGGGGGTTCAGAAGGTACCTCAAGGTAATGAAGTAGTGCGCGATGGCAGCACGCAATGACAACAAGATAGGGTAACGAGGTTGAGAGGAAGCACACGAGACAACGAAATTATGCAATGAAACGACAAGGTAGCACAATAAGGTGAAAAGGTAGCGTGATGAGGCAATGAAGTGAAGGAGTGAGGCAACATGACAAAGTGGCAAGGTAGTGTGGAAGAGGCAGTGAGCTAGTGTGAAAGAGGCAATGGGGTAATAATGTAGCGAGGTGACAAAGCAACAATGCAACACGATGAGGCAACAAGCAGTGCACAAGGCAACGAGAGGAGATAGCACAAGGAGGCAATGAGGAAGCAATGCAATGAGGTAGAACAATACAAAAGGTAAAGAAAAGAAATAGAAGGGGAAAAAGGAAAAAAGAAAAAAAAGAGAGTGAGAGTGAGAGAAGGTGAATGGTGAGGAAAAGAAAAAAGTAAAGAAAAAAGGAAAAAAATTAACTCTATGATCTAAAGCCAAACTCCAAAATCTAAACAATACAAAAGGCAATGCCCAACCACAAAGCCCACCCCTTGTGAACACAAGTGAAATATTGCAAGAGGAAGAACTAGAGTAAAAAAGTGCATTTTATTAAAAAAAAATCAGGGTTTTCTGGAAGTGGTCGTTGGAGATACGACGTCTCCACCCAACCTCCACCTAACTCTAAGTTTTTCACTTAGGATTCTCTTGAGACCCTTACCTGGGTTAGGGGTCAGACCTTAACCGAGTCTCACTATTTTTATTTATTTATAACTTAACCGGTTATCACCATCCGGGTTTTCACAAAGTGAGAATCAGAGATCCGGTTTTAATTCAGGGTATCATTCAGTGTGATACCCTGAGGGGTTCGGACTCTGATGCTCGACTGATGCCCCGAGGGATTTGTGATACCCGCCCAACACTGGTTACGAGCCTATTGCCATAGTGTGAGCTTGTGCAGTAATGACCTGACAGTTTTGGCCCCGTAGTGTGAACGGAAAGTCTGATTCTTAGGCGAGTTTTTCCTCTCTACGAGCGGACAGAAGTTTCCTGTGCTTCGTTTTTTCTTCGTCGGATTGCTCGCTTCCCCTAGCGATTTGTTGTGTAGCAGATTGTCGCGCTCCAGTTGCGTTTTTTTGGTATTTTATGTAGTTCTTTCACTCTGTTAGCAAACTGCAGTCGGTAATGCGGGAAATTCAGTTTTCATTTCCAGGTTGTTTTGTGTGTGTGTGTGTGTGTATGTGTTTTTTTATTTAAGGTCCAGAGACAGGCGCTCGCTCGGTGACATCGGGGATTTTTCGGAAGAAGAAGCTTGAAGGAATGAAGCCTCTGTTGTTGAGTATGCTCGCCACATCACTGGAACAGCTTATGCAGCAGTATTGCTCCCGGTATTGTTAATTCTGCAGAAGAACAAGAAGTGTAGAATAATGTTTTCTGTTAAGAGATTCTGGATTTCAGTGAAGAAGAAGGTGAAGGAGATGAAGAAGCTTTTCTTCACGGTTCTAAGAGATGGCGGAGCGCATGTAACAAGTATTTTGCTAACCACTGTCTTCTCTTGTTTGATTTCTTGCTGTGAACACTTTGATTTTGCGCATGCTCGTTGTCACCACCATCGTTACAGTATATTCTCACTGCTTGAAGGAACTCACTGAGGAGACAAGAGTAGAAGCCACCATTTTCTGTTCACAAGAGTTTTTCTGTTGAATTTGTAATTCCGCTTTTGTTTCTGCAACAATGATGTGCAGGCAAAAACATGTCGGTATCTTTGTTACCGTGGGAGAAGGTCGGCGATGCAGCAGAGTCGGAGGTGCTCCTTTGGGATGGAGTATCAGAAGTGCTGGACCAAGAGTTTGGCAGCTTGAAAGAGACTCAATGGCGGAAATGGTACATATCGCCCATGGTTGATGCTGTCTGGGGAATTGCGAAGCTCGTAGCTTACCTGCAGTTTGTACCTACCAATTCCAACGCCGTTAAACACCACACTGCCGCAAGGAACTGGCTATTACACCTTCTGGAAACCTTCAAAGAGATTTGGACAACCTTCGAAGAGATTTTGCAAGATCGATATGGACAATTCGGTGAGTGGAAGTCTATGCTGTTTGCTGAGATCGCAGTTCTCCACATCTGCAATCTGTTGATCTTGAACAAAGACAAAAATGCTGCAGAGACCCTCAAATTCAAGACCTTTTTTGAAAACAGATGTCAAGAATTGGTTGAGGATGATGATCTTGTTGTTGGAGACGACAGTCCAATGCATTCTAGAGCAGGATACATTGCAGTGGTACAATCTATTCTGAAAGTCATTTCAACCAGTTGCACAACCCTAGTTCACACATCCAAGCTAGATTATGTTCAGAAACTTGTGGAGCAATGGCTGTGTGATTACAAGCATGTTGAGCAATGGTGTTCAGAGCTTTGTAACGAAAGCAGCATGTCTCAAGCTCAAACATCAATGGATGAGCTTCAGATCATGTGCAGCCATGCACATATGGTGATCATTGCTATTGAGATGAGAAGGACAATGTGAACAGATGAATTGAGTATGTGATACTTATGACAATTGAGTGAGTGCACTATCAAACTTCTTTGATTTCACTATGTCTCTTGAATGCTAGCCAACATCATGAGTGAGTCTCCAGGTGTTGCTTCCAGAAGTGGCAACAGATTGTAAGATGGAGATGTTTGTTGCTTCCAGAAGTGGTGACAGTTTGCATGATGCAGATGTTTGAAGCTTCCAGAAGCAGGAACAGATTGAAAGATACAGATATTTTGTGGCATCCACAAGTGGTGACAGATTGCAAGACGCAATTTTTTTGTTGCTTCCAGAAGCAGCAACAGATTGTCAGATGCATGTGCATGTATATTGTTTCACCTGGAAGTTTGGGCGGATTATCATGTACAAGTATCTACTACATCCACTGCTGGGAGATGATGAACTCAATGGGTTTTTTTAGCCATGGCAGCTCTTACTGTTATTCATGATGAATGTGATGAGGGTTTGACACATTTGGAGTGACACTCACGAGGAGGTTATGAGTCCTGGCTATGCTGATGATTATGATTGTCCTGTGAGTTTTTCAAAGTGTTATGGTTGTTGTAAAGTCATTGATAATTATATATATTGATTGCATGTACAGTAAGAGAAGATGAGAAATAGGTCTAAACATTAGTCTGAACACTTTAAATCGTGTTTTCTTTGCATATGCAGATATGTACATATGTATAAGTGTATTGCTGCTTGTGCTCATTCTGGTGAGCAACATATGGTGCGCTTTGTTGATAGATCAGGAGGAAAGACAAGTGTTGTGCACATGCATGGTTGAAGTTGAAAATGTTTAGAGAAATCTGCAAGGAGGAGGAATTTTGTACCATGGACTGTGAAGAAATAAATTTATTCACAGTTCTTGACTGAACTGTTTCTCACAGCACTTACTCAATGTTGTACACAAAAAGCAGTCTTCAATGGTCAAGTTAGAGATGACATGTTTGTGTACTGCAGATGCTTATCCACAAAGCAAAAGAAGGAATGCAGGCACAAATGTTGTCATTGTGTGCAGCTTCTTTAGTTAAGAAGAATACTAGAATGACAAATGTACCACCATATTTCATGAATGGCTTCTGGATGCATTTTTCTTTTGCAGGGGGGATACTGTATGTGGTCTCTTCCTCTTCCTCAGACAATCAACTTGCAGAGTGAAAGGAGCTCAAGGAGGTGTGAAATTGATCATATGTTGTCAAGTAAGCCACCATCTGCTAGAAAGTTCTCATTCAACATCATTGGTGAACAGTGTGACCATCTATTGTGCTCTTCCTTGAAACCTGTCCCAAGTGCATCTCCTCCCACCATCACATTAGCATCTTGTCAGAACTTTCAACCCTACTAGAATGTGAGCAAAATAATTGCCATTTGAATTCTTTGTCTCTTTAGATAAGCTTTGGCAGGTCACTTTTAGTCTTATCATTGTTCTCCAATTCATGTTTCAATGCTTTGTTTTAGCATGGCAGGTACTGGAAGAAGGAATTTCACAGCTAGAACCGAAGGCAAGACTTAAACCCAAGAACATCTCTTTTGACACTTAATTTATGCTAGGATTGTCAACAAATTGTAGATTTAAGCTTTCTTTAAGGGGTCTGGTGTTATGAAGCAGGTTTCATAGAGTTTCCTTCCTCTCTTGGTAGCTTCTGGGCACGACTGCTGCCCAGCTTCCAAGGTCTCTGTCTCCTTCTCCCTTCCCTACCACTTTCTTCTCTCCTTAGATCAGGTTCGAGAGTTATGCACCTACATCCCATAAAGAAAGGTTGCAATAAGTACACCTGAGAAGGCAAGGAAATTAAAGTGAACACACATTTGCAGGTACCATTAGCCTGGGCCAAGTTCAAAGAGAAGAAATCACAAGACTTCTTAAAAGCCCTAAAATCTGAGATCGAATACCATCTTTCACTTTCAATTTCAAGCCCATTGATGTGATACCCAAGTGGCTAATCTTTGAACTAAATATGTCATTGAATTTTAGAAGGATGAATTAGTGCTTGTGGGGCACTAGTAACAAGGTCACCTACTTTGTGGGAGTCATGTTCTCTCCAGCAGCTTGTGATAAAGGTTGAATTCTTATAGCCTCCTCAGTTGATTCGATTTGGTTATCTTGTGGATTCATAAATGCTGCCAAAAGTGATTTAAAAAAAAAAATCCAACCTCTTATATTGTGGTATCCACAAAATCATATCATTGAATCTGACTTGCTGGTAAATTGGTCAGCATTTACTCACCTTGTTTCAATTTGTGAGGCTCAAAAGATGATGTTCCCCTGGCAAAGGCCAGTAAATCAGGTTGTGTACTATTACTGTTTTTCAGCTGCGGGAGCATATCAGTTGGAGCTCCCTGCTGGTAAATATTATTCCCCTTCCATTGATCAAGCTCCCTCTGGGCTCTGCTATGTGAACTGCCCCCAGCATCAGAGTCACCAATACCTCCACAGTCACTTTGTGTTGGGCCTGGTGCTGATCTTAGTTGCTTTGCAGCCTGCAGGGATTCTGCATTTGTATCCACTGCTGATGCATCCCGTTTTCGGACCATCTGCAGTGCTCTACCATAGTCTATCAGTAAAAGCAATCCTAGGCTGGACTTATTACATCTCCATTGCCATGATAGAAATAGGAGCAAGGGTTTGTTTCAGTCCTTGAAAGGCTCAAGGGGTTGAATAGAGACTGTCACCTGTTGTCTTCTCTTGACATAGGCCTTGCGGTTTCGGAACCAGTTGTATACATTGGTTTCCTGAACATGGCCATGCTGAATTAGCTCTGTAGTAATCTCTCTGAGGCGCTGTTTGTTGGGGGTTCCATTTCCCTGCTCGTATAGATTTTTGAGAATCTGGAGCTGGCTCTGGCTTGGAGTCCATCGTTGCTGCTGCTGCTGAACTCTGACCTGACGACGCGTGGGTGTCACATTTATTTGGTCCAGTACTACTGAAGGCTGCTGCAATCCTGCCATGGATGCCTGTGAAATCACCAGCCCCACACCAGCCAAGCCTTGTGAGAGATTTTTTCTCCACTTAATGACAACTGATGAATCCTGACAGGCAATTCACTCAAAACTCTTGAATTCAGAGAAAATAAAAAGCTTTTCCAAAATTCTTGTTTGATCTCTGTGGAAAGACAACTAAACATTAGACCTGTGTTGTACTCAATTGAGACTCTGAGCAAGAAACTAGGCTTTGCAACAATGATGACGATGTCCTTCTGTGCCCAGGCAACATGCCCATTGAAGTGCAAATTTCCATTGCCAGTCAAAGGTCACGACTTTTCAGCCTCAGAGGATGCACTTGTTCAGTCATCGAAGGGGCACACTGAAGAGAATCCATCATGAAAGGTAACTGACTACTCACTTTGAGCTCTTATTCTGATCAATCCTACCTTTAGAGAAATTTGAAACCAAAATTTCTCCAATTGATTGAGTCACAAGAATTGGGAAGAAAAAGAGGGAGGCACAAGGATCAGATCAACCACAAAGGCTCAGACAGAAATCTGCTCATAGAGACTAGCTTTGTGCAATGCCACCAACTGTTGGTAGATCATTGCACACTCCAAGATTTTGCTAACACAATAAAATGCGGCAAACTGCTTCTCCGTCATCACCTGCTGCAATCATCAGCTAAGGCAATTCTTGCACTCTCAATTGTTCCAAAACAGAAAACAAGAATTAATTTTGTTCACCATCATATACATGAAGCAAATTCAGCCAAAGCAGATTCATAGACTGCTCTGAATGAACTTGTCTTGATTCCATTGTGTAGGGCGTTAGGGGTGATTTGGTGTGTCAAAAGCTCTGACAAAACCTTTTTCACAAAAACAACTGTTTGTCTCTGAATCTTCCTGTCCTTTCCTCTCAACAACCCATCACCCTGAATCTCTGTCTCCCATCCGCTGCTCCTCCCAATTGTGCTTCTCTGGCAAATATCCTCAATGAAGCTGATGAATCTCAGAGAGTTTGGAAATCAAAATCTCCTTCTCTCTCCCCCCACAGAAAAGGGAAAAGAGATAGTGGTTGTATGAGATTTTCAGGTTCTAAAACTGGTCAATTTGTACAAGAGTTATTGGCTGAAATCTTAGTGCTGCTCCATGCTGAATTTACACTCATTGCTTGATCAATTGAGAAACTTTTGATCATAATAAATGGAGGGAAAACCTTTTTCGGCTTTCCTTTTCCCTAATTTCAATCATCATCTTATCAACTTGTTTGTGCAAACAACTAAAGATTTTTTTTGATCTTTTCAATGTTGATGATAACTGCATTTCTTGGCTTGTGTCACTTCTAATGTAGTAATAATGTTTTGTGCGGATTGAATGAAAACGAAAGTATGCATTCATGTCCAATTAATAGTGATGACATCAATCGATGTGTGAAAGTCAATCTTGGACAAAGATTATGCTATTGTACATGTGTTCTTGATAAGAGGATTGACATATATATGAAAGAAGTGCATGAAATTGTTCTTGAATCGCATGAAAAGTTGACTTCATGAGTAATGGATGCAAATGGGTCATGCATTGCATCATGCCTTCACCAATACATTCACAATCATAAAAGGTGGATACACATTGAGTCATGGTTGATTATGGACAATGAAAAAGGTTGATTATCAAGATATGAGCGAACCTTAACTTGATTCAAAGTTTAGTGAAAATTTTTGGAAATGAATGACAAACAAATCATGGGAAAAACAAAGTTGTGTTACTAACCACATTCTTACAATAGGGCTTGAATATGAAAAGATATGAGTTCAATGAGCATCAAACAAGAATGTTGAATAAGGTGAGATGGTGTAAATTAAAATTCTAATGGTGTTAGGTTATTTTACCCATTCTTAAGGCTTTTAGGTCTCTTGTAATTATTATTACAGAACAAAATGAAAAAAATCAGAGAAAGTTTCTCAATTAAGAGTGATTGAGTTCATAATTTCACATGCATTTAATTTTTGTCCCAAACATGAAGAATACAAGACTTGTTGGCCTACCATGAATGCAAGTGATGGAATCTCCACCAACCCCTAGACTAAAAGCAGAAACCCAATAGAAAACATGTGTGAAGGTAATCTCTATGGCAATCCTACTATCAAACATAAACAACCTGGGTGTAGTTTTCCATGTTATTGGTAGTAAGTGCTTGATATTGTGATGAGTATCAAGCACTTATATCTGCACCTAGGTGGAGATATTCTGGTCAAGAGATTGATCTTCAAGCTTTTTTTTCTATAAGTTATGCTCTTGTTGTTGGTCATAAGATTGATTTTCAAGAATTTTTTTTCTGTAGGATCTACTCTTGATCTACTTTTGTTGCTATCCATTTGGAGAAGTAGGAATTTTGAAAAAGATGTATTAATGGAACTTTTGAGTGTGTTTCTTAGTATTCTGATTTGTGCTAGTGTGCAGTTTGTTGCGTTTGTTTGTTTTGAGAGTTAGCATCTATTGAGGGTCATGTATTGATCATGATGTTGGTGTATCATGGAATTGTTGCCTTCTTTGATGATTGAATTTTCATTTGCTACTACCCCTGCTTGATGATACCAAACTTGAACGACGAGGCAAATCCTTGGCACCTTTCTCTGGTGCATCTCGTCGCTCATTCCACACATGGGTGGTTGCGTAAGTGTGGGGACTGCTCCTATTGTATGCTTCTAATGTGGGCTCTAGGCGATGAGGCTTTCGAATTCTGCGAGATCGACCTATGGGTGGAGTAGGGGGTAATACCTCCTCCTCATGTGGAGATTTGTCGCCTACAGACGATGTAGTAGTACTCTTGACTCGATCGGAGTCCATGGGATTGCTATCTTCTTCCTCCCTCTCTGCTTTGGGGGAAATGGACCCCGGTGCTCCTGCTAGCATGGATGTTGCTGGCTTGGAGAGAGTTGAAAGTCCAGTATCAGGTCGTGAAGGAGAGGTGGTGCCAGATCTCATGTACTCTTCTTGACTTTGACTTGCTCCAGATGATGGAGGGATGTAATTGGGGCCATCTGCTACAGATTTTGGATTCGGAGTTGGAGATGACAAAGCTGGGATGACGGAAGCAGAGGAAGGGGAATGTGGCTCCACTGCACGAGGGCTTCCAGTTGTCGGTAGCAAGGTACCATTGGCCCTCGGTCCTTCAACTATTGCAGACCGATGAGAAAGAGGAGTCATCTTTGCAGACTCTTGGTGACCATCATGAGATGAATGTGGTGTAGAGCTGGGACAAAACAAAGAGGAAGAAGAAGGTTAAGTGGTTTGGTTGTGAAGTCTCGAAACTCAATTCAATAACACCAAAACAAGTCTCACAAAGATTTTCAAGTATCCACCAGCAAGCACGAGTGATTGAACCTTACATATCCGCTTTCCTCTGTTTCTTCAAAATATTTTAAGATAATTTGTTGTTCAAGAATCTTAGTGTGCATTCCAATATTGTTTCTCGAGGTGCTCGATCAAAGCCATAAGGAGAGAAAAAAGGCAAGAACATTGTCTTTTTCACAAGATTGGTGATCAACAACATTGTCAACCATGCATATTCATGGCAATGTAGAAGTGAGATCCCATACAATGGTAAAGATTAGGGGGTACTTGTGCTCACCTGAGGGAATTTGACTTCGGAGTGGAGTGTTGATCGTGAATTGGACTTGGCAATTCTTCAATCGATGCAGTGGGCAAGGAATTGATTGGGGTTTCTTCTTGAGATTTGACTCCTCGTGAATAGCGAGGCAGAGCATTGTAAAGATCATGCGGACTCACATATTGCGGCGGAAGTGTCACCTTACTTCGATTATCACCAAATTGTTGATGCCACCAGCGATAAGCAGTTGTAGGAGGACTAGGAGGAGGACCAGCTGCTGTCCCTGACCGGCTATACTCAGAAGCTGCTAGAACTGGTGCTGGCTTGATGTCCTCCAATGGTGCAACTGTTCTACTGCCATACCGAGCTGTTGCAATCGGCCTGAATGACGATTTGCGTTGCGTCTCTAATCCAGGATTCAGCAGACTTGCCACTTGCCACGAGACTGACCTTGGAAAATACTTGTATTGCTGAGACGCCATCAAAAGGTGCACAACAAAAAAACTTGGATAGTTTTTCTTCTACAGATTTCTTCCTTCCCTTTCTTTGCATTCCAATCTAACCAACAAGAAAAGTTTACAACATGGAGAAAAGTTTACAAACAAGAGAAATTCTTCGTCACCAAATCTTCGGGCTTAGATCGTGGTCAATTATGGTCGCATGATGCCAAATACGAACACAACATGTCTTGGAGATCTCCGCTAAGAGAGAGAGAGGGAGTTGTCTTGTTCAAGTAATGGTGTTTTGGACAGTTGGAACCAACTGCATCTCAAAGAAACGCTTCGGAGTGTAGTTTGTCACATGGAATCACAATCTAGATTAGTGTAAACCTTCAAATCTACTTTGGGAGTGTGAATCTCATAGCCTAAGAATGCATGTGAAAGCTCCCAAGGCACACAAAAAAAACTATAGAATTTAATAACCATACAAACACAAAGTATAAAAAATATGAAATCATTTTTGGTTGTAAACTCTATGATCTACAAACCCACTCTTAAGGCTGTGTGACATGTTCTAACATGATGCATCAATTTGTCCTATCAAATTTGAGGCAGATGCCCCTCGACATCACATCTTAATTGAAATTCATAAGACATAATATAATTATGTCTCAGCAAATATTTTGTATGGGTAATGATTTCTTACATTTTAGCAAAAAAAACATTTCTTTAAAAATTACAACTACTTACATAAAATACCATTGTATATGTTACATACATTTGTTTAGGGCACGTAACTAACCTTTTTTGTGGGATTTATCTTGAGTTTGTATTCATTAAATTCTTCGTACTGTATTTTCTTTAAACATGAAATTGAAATATCTGTTGCACATAAAAAATGACATGGGATTGAAATTTTTTGGTTGCACATGTAAATTAATTTAACATGAGACTGAAATTTCAATCTTGTGTTTTTCTTCCATGTGACCAAAATTTGGGTTGCATGAAAGAAAATTAACAGTGTGACTATATTGGACCAAATGGACAAAGGTGAAGGGAGGGGGCCAGGTAAATCATTCATGTCTCATGTTACTAAGAATAAAAAATAGATTTGAATTTGTGTGTGTGTGTGTTTTTTGGGTTGAATGAGTTTGCACATTCAATCAATATTCTAATGAATTTTCCATTTACCGTAGCGGCAAGGGAATTCATCTTTTAATAATTATTTCAGGCCAAGGAGAAAAACTTGAAACTAAATTGGGCCTGTAGGGAGAAATGGAGAAATGAAGAAATTAAATCTGTTGTGACGCAGGAGAAATTGTGAGAAATTGCCAAAAAATCCGATCCGGTACCAGCGTTGCTACCTGTAGGCTAAAAGCGGCGGCGACCACCGCACGGCAACCGGCCGCACTGTTAGGCCCACTGTGCATGTGCGCAGCCTGCTAAGCTGAGCTGAGCTGAGCGGGAGTTGACCTGAACTTGATCATCATGCACATTGAATAAGCACAAGGACCTACGGAGCTATATTCGTCCATGTTTGCATGACGCATTCATTCTGTCTATTCGATATTCAATTATTGTAATAGTAATACAATCAGGGGCCCTTGATCCGTCATATGAATCATAAAGACATCTTGATTAAGCGTTTAGATGTGCCAATACGTCAAATTGAACATACCGTAGTGTTAAAAAGGAAGTAGGTATGTAGATCATGATAATGACATGATCCATGGCTGTATCATCAGTCGATGCATTGCTAGCCAAAGCATCCTGGATATATTGATCACCTTTATTGAATCACACAGCACATACGGTATTATGCAAGCAATCAGGAAATGTAATTGACTTGAGCATGTAGCTCGGATCAATAGGTACAGCTTATAGCAAGTCAGAAGAAAATATCATCTACCCTACGTCATTAAGGTCTGCCAGGTTTTCTAGCTCTTCCAACTCTGCCACTAACTCATCATCTTGCCGGTTCAAAGATCTGAAAACTTCGAGCGTGTGTTCCTCCTCCAAGCAAGCACTCATCACATCCTGCACCGATGCCACTAACGAAATTTCCTCGATGCCTGCGCTCCTAAAAGCCCCACTCTCTAGCTCATCCTCTGTGACTTCAGGTTCATCCCCAAGGTTTTCCAACTCCGCAAGCAGACCCCTTTGCAGGCATTGCCCCATGGCTGCATCTTGGAAGCAGGGAATGTGAATGCTGCCCAGTCTGCACAAGGCCCAACCTTTTTGGATCATCTCCACTTGCTCGCAAAGCTCGCCCCATGACAATAGGAACCAACCAATAAGTAACTCGTGCAACTTCTTGATTCCTACTTGCAGCTCTACATCTTTAGGTCTTACCCCTTCAACAAGTTGCGAAGCAACCAACTCACTCTGCCACTTCTCAAATTGCTTATGAAAACCATGCTTGAAAGGTCTCTACAACACTACATCCGCTGGTTGGAGCTTGCTTGTGCAGTTTGCAGCCACATAAAGATAGTGGACGAGGGGGTGGTTTTCCTTAAGCCGGTTTCGGAACTCCTCCGACGTGTGAACTTTCCAGCAATCTATGAGCTACACCATCTTCTGCTTGGAAGAATCCAACCCCAGCTCCTTGCACTTCTCGACGCGCCACGGGTCCAAGACCTTTTCCACAAACCGCTTCATGGTGGTTTGATTTGACCAGTGATTCTCCGAGTTAGTCAAATCCCACCCCTTCCTGACAGCTTCCCTGGCTTCAACATGGTTTGGTACCACCGCTGTGGTCTTCCCCTGGAAAATGAGCTGCAATGGAAGCATGCTACCATTGGAAGCTGAGCTGACCATCCCCGTTATTTGCCTCTTCTCGTCCTTTCTTAAACTTCGAATAGCCTTCACTCCCTTGGTTTCATAAGTCTGTTTTGCTACGGGTCACACGTAGATGGCAGTCTGATCAGAATTAACAACCAGCTCAGGGGGGATGTTGTGCAACTTGCAAAGGGCAGCAACCATGTACGTTGTCTCATCACCTTGCTTCTCCCAGTCTTCTGGGAGCTTGCTCGCTGCTGTGGTGACCCGCCTCCACGTCCACCCCAGGTGCTTTCGGACAAAGGCATTCCCAAAGGTCTTTGACACCGAGAACTTGACATCTTCCCCGCGCTTGCCCGTCACCATTCGCTGAAACATCTCAGGGGTAGATTGCTAGATGCACCCCTGCATGATTCCCTGGATGATCCCATCGTCCAATGGCTGCCCAACATCCCTCACACCCTTGAGCGTCTTGCAGACCAGCTCAAATGTTTAAGGGAATTTTGTGAAAATCCCCGTCGGTCTAGGCTTGTGGCTAGCTTTCCTCGCATTCTGCAGTGCAATGCAGTCTGCGACCTTGCGTTTCAGGACAAAGACCCCCTCTTCATTTTTCTCAAACCAGCCTTTCAGCGTTTGGACAGTTAGCTTGTCAAAAGGGCTGCCTAATCGACCTGGCTTCTTGTTGTGTTGAAGGGAAAAGAGAGCATCATAGAGGTTTCTAGGATGCTTCTTGACTGCAGCAAAGATGAAGTTCCAGAGATCCGGCACAAACCTATTGGTGTAAGGACCCCTCTTCTTCTTGGCAGGTGGTTCCCCACCCCCATCTTCTAGATTCCCTTCCTTTCCTTCCTGTCCTACAAGAACTGCCTGAGCCTGCCTGACTTTTTTTGGTCTGCTAACAGGCCTTTTGGATGCAAGCCTTTTCGCTTCAGCAGCTGCCTCAGCCTCCTTCTTGCGAGCCAATCTAGCATTTTCCTCATCACGCCACTTTGCTAGAGCAGACTTTCTATTAGCAGCCTTTTCTTCTTCAGACCTCTTATCCATAAAAAAGAATCGGGTGATCGTGGCAACTTTCACCCCTGACGCCATAACGCCTGGCCCTAATGCCTCTTCTTGCAATAGCTCTTCTGCTCTGACTCTGAGGTCAAGCCATGCCAGAGGAGCTTGAAGTTGAACTCTGGAATGACCAGAGTGACCCAATGTTCAGACTCAGAGCTTGTGTCACTGGTTCCTTGGATTGAGTCATTCTTTGAAGGGGCTTCCCTCCAAAAGGGCATCATCTCCACCGTCTATCGGAGCCTGCTCATTATCGGACGGCATTTAGTACGGTACCTACCAGCCACAATGCGGTGTATACCTAGAAATTGTTTCACAACGGGAGAAAATGGAAATTATATCTAGGAAGGCGGTCGCGAAATGTTGTTAAATTCGAAATTGCCTTAGCGAAACCTCAAAACTTTCGAAATTAATTATTCATGGCGCTTGGGGGTGAATTCCCTTGCCGCTACGGTACATTTGGACAAATATTGAAGTCTAGTGTATTCGCATGTAAATCTTATTTTCAAGTGTTTGTTGTTTGACATTTAATTGTTTAGTTCTTTGAGAATATTTTGGTTTTTAGTTGTTAGCAGGGTTATTAGCATTAGTCATGTGATGTTGTTGCCCTTGGTCACATTAGTTTTGATGCCCAACATCAGGTCGGTTTAAAGTGAACCTAAGGTCAAAATAGGGTCAATTTAGGTCAAAACAATTGAATTCTTGTGTGTACTGTTTAAGTACTTATTTTAACTGAGTTGCTTTCCATTATAACTTTCAAAATTGCCTTGTATTTTATCAAGTGAAATGTAAAAAGTTAAGAAAATTATACATATTTCATTTATATCAGTCATTTTCACTGCTTTGAGACCAAAAGTGACATGTCAGATGTGACACAAGGATGCTCCACACATGAATTGTGAAGTCGCATCTTGTTTGAACAACTGAGGGCCGTGGCAATTGGAGATCACCAGGTGAAGTGTCCAATTCTTTGTGCATTAGAACCAGAAAATTGCACGCATGTTTCTCAACATCTTGAACAAATGGGGATTGCTCTGGTGATCATGCCTACCATCTCCACTGTAAGATGCTACCGTCGCTATTTGGATTCTGGTAAGCTCTCTCTCAGCAAGAACTATCTGGGAGTGACTGAACCTGGAGTTAGCCTGGAAAAAGAGCTTATGAAAGAAGCAGAAAATGAGGAAGCGTAACAGGATCAGGCATCTAACGTATATCATATCACAAGGGAAGGAAGGGGTTTGAGAAACAGCGATCATATTCAAGCACTGTGCACCTTTTACTGTTTTCTTTTATCACCCATAATCACCATGTGTATCCACAAGGTAGAAGTGCATTTGTACAGGTTCAGCTACATAGTACCATGAAGATGCACTTGGATATCAGGTAATAGTTGTCCTAGAACCCTTCCTTTCATTTATGCTTGGTTTTCAACTTCACAAAGCTCATAGCATGTTGGTTCTTATGTTGGATCCTTAATACAAAGGATTAGGGTTAGTCATTGATTACGTTCGTAAGAAATGAGCTTTTTGACTTGTAGGAAAATATGACAAAGACATATTGTTCCCACTTTTAGTTTGTGCTTACAACATTTTAAACCCTAGTGATACATGTGAAAGAGCCCTTGTAGTTTTACATCCCAGAATCCTCAAATCATTAGTTTGTATGATTGCATGGATACGGATGAAGACACGACTTTATCGGTAATCAGAGAATAATTAACACATTTTAAAGTCAAGAAGGTCACCGATGATGAATGCAAGGACCCTTTGGCATGGTGGAGAGCCAAAGAAGGGCATTTCTTCTATGTTGGGTTTGTTGCTCATCAAATCTTGGGAATTGGGGGATCGTAGATTGAAGTGGAGAGAGTCTTTAACATTGCAAGTATTTGCACGAATCTACATCATTCTAGGTTGGGCATGGAGAATCTTGAGATTCTCATTAGCATCTACAAGAATTGTCCCGAGGATGCTAGGATTGGGGGTTCTCCAATGCAAAAATTCATGAAAATGGAAGAAACCCTAATGGATGAAAATGAAGAGGTCATTGCATCACTTGGCCTCTTGGAGGTGGATGAAGGCCAAAATAAGGTTTAGGGTTTAAGTATGTTTTATTTTTTTGTTGCATCTTATTCTTTTTTTTTTCCAAGTTTTGTGTCACAATTTGTGTTTCTTGATGTGTTCTAAATTGTTTTCGGTGGTTGTAGGTCTTTGGGAGGCCAAAACAAGGATGTTGTTTGTTGCCTTGTGGTTGAAAGTTGAATCCCAAAACACCGAAACTCTAGAATTGGATGTGATGTAACCTAGACTTTTGCCAAGTTTTCAAGTTTTTTTTTCTTTCTTCTTTGCTATGCCACTTTGCACTTGAGATGTTCTCATAGATATGGCAAAGGTAGGGCCTGCAAGTGCATAAGTTAAAAAAAGACTTGAAACCAATTGGCAAAAAATAATTTGGTATTGATCCATTCGCTTTGATGAGTCTTAGCATTTTAGGTTTTAATTTTGAGTGTTAGACTTTAAAAATAAGTTCATTATCCTTGAAATTGGCCTTCTCAAAGCTTTGTACTTTGATTCACTTGGATTTCTTTTAATAAAAATTTGCAATGTTCCTTGTTTCTCAATTCCGTTGTTTGAAAAAAAATTCAGTTTTAGGAACCAGAACCAAAACTGCATGTAGCCAAGTAATTGAGGTTAATTAGCTGGAACCAGAAGCAGCCCCCATTTTGAAATCTGAAAATAAACCGGAACCAGAACTGGACCTCCCTTGAAATAACTGGAACCGAAACCAGGTTTCAGTTGTTAAAAAAATTCATATCCAGAACCAGAATTGAAACCGTTCTCTAGGATTTTGAGGCAACCAGAACCAGAGGTTACATCTAAAACCTAGGAACTGCACAACATTGTACATAACCCCTTGTCTTGCAAAAGAGTTAGCTAATATAAATACTTTCTCTATACACATCAACATAAAATTCATTTTTTTAATCAATCTTTGATTCTTTCAGTAACCTCTTGAGTTTCAATTTTTCAAAAAAATTCAAAAATCAAAGAAGCTTTTGTTTTTAACTGCCCTGAAAGGACTAACAATCTCTTTTTTGAAGTCAACAGCAAACCCAATTACCGCACTAGGATAACCTGCCCTATTACCGAACATTTTATTAATATCCTGCTCATTTCTTCTTGATTTTGAGTGATTTAAAACGTTATAGGAGCGCTAACTTGAGCTCTTCAATTCGTCTTTGAACAGCAGAGGCAAAGGAGTAATTATAGAAGAGCAAGAAGAGACATAAGCCTGTCCAAGTTATAAAACGCGTTTTTCTTCTCTTTTCTTCTCTTCTACCCCTCGTACTTTCAATGCTCGTAACTTTCTCATTTCTTGTTCAATTTAAGTGATTTAAAGTGCTATAAGAGAGCAACCTTATGATCTACAAATCCTCTTTCAACCATAAAGGCAATAGAGCGACTTTCAAAGACTTTTTTGGGTGTTCGGTAATAGTCTTCCAAGTTTTCATTGGTTTTTGGTTTCCACCACCGGAACCCCCCTACTTTCGAGGGTCACATCTGACTCAATTTTTCATCTTCTTCAACGATTCAACTTTCTGTAGGTGCAAAAATAGTAGGGCTACAATTCCTCTTTGGGCATGAAATTCAAAGGAGAACTCTCCAGAAATTCGCAGACCTCTGAGACACTAAGTGGTCGGTAACCAGCCTGGCTACCCTATTAACAGTATTCTCAACTGAACAAAACTTTCACTTGCTCTCCAAGAAGTTTGAACCCAAGACCTTTGTGGTCCGAAACAAGATTTCCCATTGAGCCATCAGCTCTGAGGGAGAACTAACAACTGTCATGAAATGACCAACAAACAACTGACAATATTGTAAAATGTTATTTCACCAATTCTCAAATACTTCTAGAACTGTGGTTATAGATCAGAACGGGTTCTTTGATTTATTCAGTTATTGGATGCCGTTTCTAATTACTGCCGAAGACTCGCACTAAAGTGCTATCCAATCATTTGTTGAAAACAGATTTTTGGTTTCAAGTTTTCATCTTGTGGTATAAAGTTAGTGACAAATCTTCTGCAACCACATCTTAATAACTCAAGCTTCGGCAAGAGAGCTCAAAGCAAAAGGCCCAAGAAGGTTGGAACAAACATTGATGACCATCCACCATAGTGATCTAACATTCATCATTTGGACAACAGCAGCATCATGTACAATTTAAAGCATAACTGAAGAACCATAAGAGTCTTCCAAAGTTTCTTCGGAATAATCTGAAAACAAGTATTTTCAAACACCTGTGATCTTAGTTGTCTACTAGATTGCCTTGGGGAATTTTCTTGGTTTTTCCAATTCCTCAACAAGGCGGTGACCAAATACAGAGTCACCCTGACATAGCTATTATGAAAAAATGCTATGTTCAGCATCTGGATTTACTTAGCTTTTCATTATCTTCACATATGGAAGATTGTGGGTAGGTGGACTTTTGCACCACCTTCATTGTTGCCAACTCAATTCTGCACAACAAAAGACTCAAGTTAGCTCAATTGGATTTAATTCAAACACATCATGCTAGATCTCAAGCTCTAGTATAGGCATGCATGTACTGAAGAAGGTATATTTGCCAGCACACTTGCATGAGACAACAGTTCAAAAGAGTGTCTATGTTCCAGAGAAATTGGGTACAAAAGAAATACATACCTTATCTTCATCATCGCCCTTCTTCTTCAACGTGGTTTCACTTGATTTATTGAAAGGCAAGTGCATGGGACCAAAAGGAGTGTCAACTTCTAGGTTCCCAGTCATGTCATAGCCTGTTCCTCTTCCACGCACAATATCCCAAAGTGCACCACCAAAGTCCATTGGCCGAAATGAGATGGGAAGTTGCACCAAGCCAGAATCATTAGCAGAAATTGTAGTAGACTGCCCAAGACTTGCTTCACCAATTGGCACATTGGCAAGGCTGAGATTATATGCTAGGCTCTTGACACCTGAAACCAAGTTGACACATTAGAGGACTTGTTAGTGACAGCTCAACACGCCAAAAATCCTCACAATGAAAACCTAGAACTATGGAGATGACTTAATCTGTACCTATCTCAAAGTGATTCTGGTTCTTAATACTGAAATGCAGCGTGGCAGCCGTCTTCTCAAATGAGAGGTGGTCCCAAACTACTTTATCCAGGTCAACATCTGGCTTTTGTGGAATTGGAATTGTGCCCTCCTTCTTCAAAGGTATAGTGACTTGTCCAAAAACAGGCACATCGGCCACCAAAGATACCTGCCACCCAACTTCACAAGTTATGGGCACTTCCAAAACACTGTTCATCAATTTCTGAAAGAGTAACAGGTTAGTTCAAAATACTACACAGCAGATGCAACTGTCCTCAAGAAGCAAAACAGGAAGAAATGCTTGGATATATCATAGTGAATTACAGCTTAGTGAATTCCATTGTAAAAAAAACATTCCCTCACAGAATTTACCAAGCATCCTACAAGTTCCATAAATCATGAGATCCTATTTTAGGAAGTACCAACATTGGCAATCAGTAATCAAAAAACTGCTTGCCAATGTGAAGAAGTATCATGAAACTCTGCCGTGATTATTTGTTGACCCAGAGTGTTAAATAAGCAATCAATAAAACTCCAGCATGCTGTTAAAGGGCTCAAGAAAACAGCTTGCAAGAGACCAATGCCATAAGAGCAGTCATGAAGTTGTGTCCCCATGTAACACCAAGTCCAAATAGCAAGATATTCAATCGATTTCTCAGCAGATTGATTGTCACCAGAGCCAACAAATTTGAAAACTAAATCCAACCACATGCCGAGAAGATGCAAATTTAAATCTGAAGAAATGATTTCACAGCATAGAAAATCAGGAACAGATCACCACAAAGAAAATACTGCAACAACTGCTGACAAACATTCATATCTCGCAGTGTGAAGTCAGCTAAAGAACTCTCAACAGAATGAAGCAGAAGTTATACAGCTAAAAACTATGGAATGCAAAACATATGTTTGCACATATCATAGGCTGCTGCTATGAGCTCATGGGAAAAATCATTGTACTGGACAATAAATGCAGACACACATTTGCAGACTAAGGAACACCTGCTCCTTGTTGGTATGCAACAGGCATCATCAAATGCAAGTCCAAGACCACAACAAACAGGAAACATGGGATGAGAATCAATGCCTTCTGTGAAAGAAAGCTTATTGATCTTGAAGCAAGGTCTCTCCCCAGAGAGACACAAAATTCATTTACCAGAAACAACACTTCTAACACAACTCTCAAACCCTAAAAACTGTGGCTGCAGCTATTAAGCAAGTCTTCATCTTCTTCCTTCCAACGTATGGCGATATAAGCGCTTGCCCTGGTTGTGGAGAGTAGGAGAGGCATGTAAGGATAGAAAGGAAATCCTCTGGAGCTGCTTCAGTGAGAAACTCCGATCACTGGTCTTTGAGAGCATCGAGAAAAAATCCATTCAAACGTCCAGCAACGAAAACTAAAACTGAACAAGGGAGACTGCAGCTTTCAGACAAGGGAGCATCAATTCAGAACAGACGCGGCTGCAGGGGACCAAGAAAGCAAAACAGACGCGCTTGAAATTCGACATCAGTTTCCTCTACACAGGCATGTAGCAATGATGACAAGCGCAACCGGACATTGCTCTTCTTCTCCTGCAGAAAACGAGAAGCAGACATGAAATCGACAGACTTCTTCTTCTTCTTATTCTTCATCTTCTTCTTCTGCTTACCTTGACAAGATAGGGGATAACTTGCCCGGGCTCGATATCCTGGAAGGTATCCACAATGTCCTTGTAGATAAGCGTGAGCGGGATCTTGATAGTCTCGGATCCATGAGCATGAACAGTCCCGGCATCGGGGATGGTACCGGAACACAAATCTCGTCCATCGCTCTCGATGCTGTAGATCATTTCCAGCAGAGGGATAGGAACTGGATTTGGATTGGTGATCAAGACAGAAATGATAACCTCCGCCTGCTTCGTGGTTATGGAAGGAAGATGGAAACCGGAGACATCGGCCTCAGGCTTGCCCCACCGAAACGCCGAGCCAATATCCTCACTGATCTCCTTGAAGAATCCAAGCACTCCTCCTGGCTCTTTTTTTCCTCCACTTCCTCCATTCTTATTGCCTGTGCTTTCATCCTCTTGCTCTTCCCTCTTCCACCCTCTGTCTTCGCTACTGATCGTCACATCTGCAAACTTCTCGTCCAAGCTGCCGCTGTCCTCTGCCATAGCTACTGCTCGCAAACAACAAAAAAAAAGAAAAAACTCACGCAAGAAAGAAAGAAAACAACACTTGAGCTCTTCTCTGCCTCTGTGTGTGCGCCAAGTGTGAGTGTAAGAGCGCGAGCTCTTGCTCTTTATTTTACGTGCAATTTCTTTCCTTTCGTTTATTTATAGAAAGTGTTCAACTATCCCCTCACCGACCAAGCAGTGATTTATTTATTTTTGTTGCCTAATTTTCTTGTCATTTTGCGAAAAATATTTTTTTTACAAAGAATATTTTGACACAAATTCTCTCTGTTAAAAAAAAACCAAATCGCCCAAAAGCCGGAGAATTTTTTTCGAAAGAATTGTCAAAAAAATGAAAGGGTGCTTAAGATTTTGAACCTCGCCAAATGTGGCTAAATGTACTTATTGACTATCACCACTTGAGCCACATCCGAAAATTGGACCAAAAAAACACACTGCAACCAAGCTTTATTTGAACCAGTGTTTGTTTTCCAATTTTCTGGTGCTGCCACATCGTTGATCATCCACAAGTAGATTTAGCCATGTTTGGTTATAGACTAACTATGAAATTATAAATTTATTTAAATCCTTTTATATCATGGCTACTAGCTTGAACAATGTGTAAAAACATGGGGATTTTTTAGTAGTTTTTCAATTGTTTTTGGGACAATTTTTTTTTTAAATGGAATATTTGACAGAATTTTTTAATTAAAAGTCACCTAATATTATTAGCCACAAAAAAAACCTTTCATATGGTAGGTGGCTATGGCAATTTTTGATAATTTTTCAGAATTGTTCTATTTTTTCTTCATTTTTTTCACAAAAGGGAATTTTCAACAGAATGTTCTTGGTGATGAACTTTTGCCATTTTGAGAAAGAATATCCTGTGATAAATTCTGTGCTTTTTGGGGAAAGAAAGTCATAAATGAAATGTTTTTAAAAAAATGGTCACAATTGCTTAGAATATGAAAATGAGCTTAAGATTTTTTTACTTTGAATATCAAAAATTTTGGCTAAACATACTTATGGACAATCGCCACTTGAGAAACATCATGAAATTGAATGGAACAAAATAAAAACACGGAGTTGAATCAGGGTTTTTTTTTTTTTTTTTTTTAAGTTTGTGTTGTGAACAAAGTGGGGTTGATTCCAAAAAAAAATTTTCCCAAATTTGGCCAAAGACCTGAATTTA
>Ga0116231_10004224_pt1 | contig 29194 bp, 24 predicted proteins | sample S1TSphgellanicum_2_FD_89695 | JGI IMG/M metagenome (GOLD analysis project Ga0116231, IMG submission 89695) | Host-associated microbial communities from peat moss isolated from Minnesota, USA - S1T2_Fd - Sphagnum magellanicum MG | ecosystem: Host-associated > Plants > Peat moss > Unclassified...
AAGGACTCCCGAAACTTCAGAGAGCGTTTTGAGGGGTCAAAACTCCATGGCTGGTTGCGCTCTTTATATCAATGAAAAGGTCTTGAAGTGTAGATGTCCAAAATGGGCTCGCATTGCTCATTTAGACATCTGAAACACAAGTTATGCCCAAAAGAAGGCCCGGGAGTCGAACTCCCGGGATTCCGCCAGTTTTGACTCCCAACCATTAAAAGTCAGGAATCGACCCGAAATACTTGGCTGTAGAAAACGTGCGACATACCGTTGGAAAGGTCTCGACGAGACCTACAACTTTTCTTTAGACGGCGAGTCGATCGGAGGTCTGCTCCGAAAGTTATGAAGCTTCAAAATTGTGGGAGTCCCGAAAATGCGCGATTTCGGGACTCCCACGCGGGAGTCCCGGGAGTCCCGGGACAAAATGGCTATTTGGATGCCACCCTCGCGGCGAGTCACATAGTATACTATAAGGGGGAAGGTGGTGGCTTCCCCCAAGGTCCGGGCCGTGGTGAGTCTTGTGTGTCCGTGTTGCCCGTGGTTTGTCCCAACACCAAAGGGATCCAGAATGAGTTCTAACCACTTCATGTGGTTTCATGCAGGCCCGTGTGAATGAGTAAGCTTGTCAATTCTTCCTAGTCTTTCCCGGGACTTCTAGCACGCCCCTCTCACCCCCTCTAGTGCTGGAAGTCGAGATCGTGCTCCAAGTTCCAACTTCTTCCGCATTGCCGCATACTTGGACCCTCAAGTGGGTCTACGAGGAACTTGGGAACGCGATAATAGGTACAAAAACATCAAAATTGTTAAGTGAGTTTCCTTAGCTCAAGAAGTAAACCAAGATCCATGAACGAATGGTATTTGCAACTTGAACAAAACTCTTGTAAAACCAACCTGTAATATAGAAACTAAAACAAACGACACACCATTTGCTACTAACCCAAACTCCCATACGTAACACACACATAATAGAAAACTAAAAAAAATCAATGCTAAAACAACTTTAGTCGAGTTGTATCACAAAACCAACTAACTAGATTTTTGGTGATTCAAAAAATTGACTCACTTGCAACAATGCGAGAATCCAAGCCTAAAACATAGAAAACTAAAACATTTGTACAACAAAGAAAATTGTAAAGTAGAAACTATGGTCTGGAATTTCAAATCACCAAAAGTGATTTAAGGTCACACAAAATGAGATTATATCCCATGACAAATATTTTGAACCCCATTCACACATGAACTAGTTCAAGATTATCTAATTAGCTTAACTAACCCATTTTATTCCTAATTAATTAGGACATAACTGAACATTTAAACTAACACACCTAACATGTGAGACACTCTTGCCCTAACAAGATTATTATTGAATTTTATGTTAGATTTTGGCATATTATTGACGATGATTTCTTCAAAATGGTCCAAAGTTTTATTACTACTTGAAGATTTCCTAAAAGTGTTATGAAAGGCCTAATAACTTTGACATTCAAAGCTAGAGATAACAAGCAACTAAGAAATTGGAAGCCTATTTCCTTCTTGAATACAACTTACAAAATTTATACAAAGGTGTTCCAACTTCAATTACAACCAATTTGTTATGACATGATTAATTGTAATCAAACCACCTTTCTTCCTTTGAGGTTTATACTTGAATATGTGTTCTTAACAAATGAAAAATAAGATTGGGTCAAATATTTTAAGTAATACATAATTTTCGTTAAACTTGATTTTGCAAAAGCCTATGATAAGGTTGCTTAGGAAATATTTGGGTCTTGTTATGAAAAAGCTTGGGATGGCCACAAAATTTATAGATATGGTCGTATTCCTTTTTTTGAATGCAAAAATAATTAACTACTTGCTTAAATGGCTCCATGATTCCATCATCCCTAATCAAAAGAGGAATGAGGTAGGGATGCCTACTCCCTCCTTACCTTTTCCTCATAATGGGAGAAGTGTTTAATATCATGGTTAAATGAGCTATTGGAAATGGAAATGTCAAGGGCATTCTATTACCTGAAACCAAAAAAAACAAATTTTAATGTAAAACATTAATGATACCTCTTTCACATTAATTAGTAGTGAAAAAAACTTGGATAATAAAAAAACACCCCATTTAGACATTCATAAAAAAAAACTCCATCATTCTGAACAAGTCAATTTTAACATGTTTATTGGTTGTTTTTATTAACCATTTTGACTAGTGGGGCAATGGATGATTTGACTAGTCAAATTAAAATAATTTGTTTATAAATTTATTTTCAAAGTTAAAATTATAGTGATAGGTAGGTCAAGAAAGTTAGGTAGTTAGGCAATAGCTTAACCTAGCTACCCAACCTAACCTACCTAGCCTAGCCCCCTAAACATGAACATAGGTGGCAAGGGTCAATGCATGGTTGGGTGGACCAAGTTGCCACACATGATTACCTTTTAAAAAGCCCAAAATTGGGTCGTTTTTCCTTTCTTCATTTAAGATTATAAGTAAAGTGGGATGGTTTTTTTCCATGCCATTATTGGCACCCATAAAGTTCCTCTTCCTTTAACAAGTTTACAAATATGGCCTAAAACACATCTTCCTTCAATAAAATATGGACTTTTTGGAAAACCCTATTTTTTAACCTACTCAAAAGTTCATAAGTATAACCCTACCATTATTATCATGAAATTCCCCCCCCCCTTAGCTTCCTTCATATGATAACTAATTAATTTCAAATCCGTAACACATACAACATCAATCAATGGACCATGTCAAAGTCCATAAAAAAATGAAACCCAAAGGTATAGTCCATAAGTTCCGATTTTGAAAGTCCATGGCTTTTACAAGTTTTAAAATTTTACAAAATAATTTTGTGCATCACATATATATTCAAGTTTAGATTCTCAAACCCAGGTCCTTTTAAGTAAATTTCAATATCTATATAAAGAAATGGGCATTGTAATGACAATCACTTTGCAAAATTAACTTACATGACATCCAAATTGGTCCACCCACTATGCATCAACCTGCAATTATTAAAAATTGAACCTCTCACCTCCATGATGATAAACCAAGTCCTTACTAATGGATTATAACTTCATAATTAAATTGTTAACTTTTATCAATTTTTTAATTTGACATCTTACATTGTAGATAATAGACTTATGTAAATAAATAAGATGGTAATTAAGAAATAATTAAATAGGTGACATAATAGGTTGGAGGTGTGTTGACCATCTAACTATTTACCAATTTAACCTAAACCTAGCTTATCCACCCACCCACCATAGTAGATAATTTAAAATGACCTAGGTAGCTAATTACTATGGTGAATTAAGTACCATAGTAAATAAGTAAGCAAGTGATAGGTACCATAATAATTAGGTACATGTAATAAGTAGGTATTTAAATACCATAGTAGGTAAATAGGGTGGGTAAGTAGGTAAATAACTACCATAATACCTACTTACTTACCTACGTGGTATTTAGGTAGGGTAGGTGGATAGGTATCTAGGTATCTATTTACCTACTAGCCTATTATGGTACCTAGATACTTATTATCTACCAAGGTACCATAGTAGGTAGCTACCTACTTACCTACCTAGGTACCATAGTAGGTACCTACTTACTTACCTACTTAGTACTTAGGTATTGTAGGTGGGTAGGTAGGTTAGATGTTATTTTTGTTTGTTCAATCTAACTAGATGTCCCATTCGACAAAATAGTCGAATGGGTCATCTTTAATCAAATTGAACAATCATTAATTGTAATATCCATTCATATAGTGAACCTCTAGTCAAAATGGACATTTTACATGTTAAAAAAAAAAATAATCAACTTGGATAACTTGAAAAATCATGTTTTTATACTAGTTCAAAACAATTTACCCTAACCCTCCCACTATAACTTGTCTTTGTTTTAATAACGATATATAGCTAGATGCACCATAAAAAAGGGACTAACAAATGCCTATAATAAAATCATAGGTGTGACAACTTGAATTTTGTCACATTACTTTCCATTGATAAATAATGATTTATTGTACACATTTGTCATTACTTTTTCAATAACCTAAAAGTTTAATTGCCATGCCTACAATATAGTAGAGAGGTTGTAGACTTATACTTTCATTTTGTAGATGTAGCCAACTTTTGTTGCTTAAAAAATAGAGTGTTTGCCAACTTTCCATGAGTTTTTTTTGTTTCATGTAATTTAATTTCAACTTATTTAAGTTCTAATTAGGGAGAGGCTTCATATTTATTTGTAATATCGCCATAAAAACACCAAAACTGAACTAATAAAAGTCACCCCTTTGATATTCCCCAAATCCTAAAAAAAACTATTGACTATGGCTGAAGAAATTTGCAATGTGAAGGTTTAGTGGTTTATTCAATTCAAAGGCCAAGAATTTTGGATATCTATAAATAGATATTAGAGCAACTTCATAGGAATGGCCTTAAAACAATAAGGGAGCTTTGGAATTCCCATACCTTAGAGTTCAAGAATCGGCCAAAAATTAAAGAGACCTTTCAATTTAAGGAAAATGAACATAATGTTTAGTGGAGGCTAATTGAAATGTTGCCTCCTAGTTGAAAAGATGAGCTCTAATCCCTTACTAAGCCAAACAAAGACTAAGGAATGGATCGCATTCTACACACACAACTCCCATTCACATTATGTGTACAAAATTGTTATTACACAATGTGAAAACTTGCACGGTTTTCTACAATACAAGGGGTTGTTGTTGTTTAGTGTGCAAATTGCAAAAGAACTTCCAATTGTCAATAGCTAGTGATTGAAACAATTACAACAATAAAAACAAAGGGTGTGTAGTGTTTACACTATGGCCTTGCCATTTACATAAAAAAGTATCTGAAGGCAACAAATTTTTTTTGGAAATTTTCATTAGTATATATACATACTACTATTATGTGCAGTTTCCTACATGATTTAATTAATTGAATACCTTTTTTTAGAAAAATCCAATATTTGTTATTGGGGGTGAAAGGTAAGCTAATTGGACATTGTGCAAGTTACATGTGGGTTATAGTCAACAAGCTCGGTAAGGTGAATGCTATTATTGTGTGGGAATGGGTTTGACCAAGGCGTGTACTAAAGTGTAATTAATTGTTGTTGTTCCATAATACGTTTTTGAAAAAATTATCAATTGTGTAATGATGTGGCATGACAATTTGGCCTTGGTTGCATGCGTACAATACCCATGACCAACCGAAATGCTGAAAAGGGAGTTCAATTTTTGAAACATCAGGATTTAGAATGGAACTTTGAAGAATGCAAGTAATGCATAATGCATGCCAATATATCCAATGAACAAATTCAAACATAAAGTGATTTTTGGGGGGTGTTTGAAATTAGTTCATATGGACTTTGTAGCCATCATGCAATGAAAGCATTTGCATCCACTTTGCAATGAAAGCAATTGCACCCACAGTCCACCCTAACACAAACACACAATAACATGTTAATCTACCCCAAATGAATTGAATTTGACCCAAACTAATAAATCAACCCAATTCGTGGGCCTTCAAATTGAGACTATGCAACAAATCATTTCATGAACAATCCACATCAAATATAGGAAAACAAACATAGTTGACATAAACATGTGGATAAAAATCAAAGAGTTGGGACTCAAATGAACAAATTTTTGCTATTGTACAAAATATAATACTTTCATGCACATTGTGTCTGTTACTTTTCATCTATTGTGCATGACAAGACAATCTTGTAATGAAAAACAAAGGCATACACAATGTGCCTACTAGGTCAATTCATCATAAGATAGTTACATAGATTCACTTGTCTATGGTAGTCCTTTCCTTAAACCTTAAATACCACCAATGAAAATCTACATAAATTCCTACATTTAGCACCACGCATCAAGTGACTAAAGGTCTCTAGGGGTTAGATCTCTCCAATCTTTCTTTCTCTCTAGAGCTCAACTAACCATGTTCCATCTTTCTTGTTCATAAGAGACCATTGAACCCTGTATTCAGAACTTCCATCCCCATAAAACCACACATATAAGAAAAACTAATTGTACCCCATAATTCCCCTGGCAATTCCACTTTTAAAACTTTATCAAGTCCAAAGACTCAACAATTGGCCATTAGTACAACAACACCAACCTTGACATTTATAATTAGAACACCCCACACTTCAACTTGACACATAGGACTATTCATGAGTTTGATAAATGGAATCCCAATCTTTGAAATGCCTAATTCACAGATTCTGAACCTTGACAAATCCCAAATTTCCTTCAGAGCTCCCAACTTAAAGGGTATTTTCTCATGAAAAACAATCATCACATTCACCCCAAACAACACACAACTCAAAACTGACAATAAGAATAACTAGAACGGCCGCTCATTGAGATCCATAAGTTTTTCATCATGCCCTTGGTCATCAACCTTGAAAACAGATACTTCTACCAATTCTAATTTGTTGAAACAACTAGCACAGTGGAATCTACATTGCTTCAACATAGAATCCCCTCGAATACAGTAATCTGCATCCTACACACATACTGTCCTCCCAAAACCAAAGAACACTTATCACCTCCCTTTTTGACAATTTGTCGAACCACCCTTGCTACCCAACATGCAACTCCTTCCTTGTCTTCTTCTTCTTCAACTCCTTGTCTTTCATCCATCAAGGCCTCTGCGTAAACCACTCCACACCACCATAAATGCACCCAACAAAAACACTACAACAGAGCAGACACTGTTGAAAGTAAAAGCCCATAGTTTCCATTACTTGTAAATGAACAACAATGTAAAAAAAATAGCCATAATAGAAAGTATACTGCCATCACCTCACCATTAGCCACCCAATAATATGTTGTCTTCAGATTTCTGCTGGTGGCAGTGTCCTCCTTAGGGTTTCATCCCATCATCATTTGTCATAGTCTCATCATGAGGGAAATATTTTAAAATGAAAACCTTTTACCCAATAGAGTTATCTTTAAAGTCAAGCGATTAGGGGCAAGAACGGCCAGTTTCTGCATAAGAGGACATCAAACACTTAACTGGGAATGCAAATTTTACAAAAGGAAATAACTGAGACCCAAACTAGTTTTTCCACCAATTTTGGTGGTAAACTGAGTTTCATCCTGTGTTTCCTTTTTCCTGAGTGCCTGCACTGCTGCTACATATATTTTCATGGCTCTTACCTGTACAACTACCATAATTACTCTCGAACCTGATGCATTAAATGCTGAGCTTCAGCATTTTATACCATACTTTGCGGATACCACTGAAAGAGGGGATAGGGGGAGAAAGCAGAGGAGATAGGGGGTGAAACAGAGGGTGACTTCTAGGATAACTTCAATATATCAACATGGTTAATTAAATTATCACGAGGTCTAGATTTGAGGAAAGATTGGGCACTTCTAAGTTGCATCTTATTTTCTGCACCCTTTTATGCATCACACACAAAAATTGGCTTATGCACCTTAAGCTCATAGGATATTCAGGGCTCAAGTGCATAGTGCACATTGCACACCAATATCAAGTGAGCACACCCCTACAGTCTACCACATATATATTATACATCACACTCAATGATTGACTAAGTTCAAGCATTTAGCCTCCAAGAGTTCCAAGTTTCAAACTTCATCTTACCCAACAAGTTGTGAAACAGGAAAGTAACAAGTGTTGTGTGCGGTTATTCATTCGATTTCTTTAAATAACCGGTGGTTCTGGTTCTTTAAAATTTTCAGAATCAAAGAACCACTGGTTCCTGTTTTGTGAGAAAAAATCAGAATTAGAGATTTGTGAGTTATGGGTATTTCAGAAACATCAAAGAACCAGCAGTTTTCATGAAAGAATTGGTGGTTAGAAAGGCGGGTTTTTGAAATTTTCAAAAAAGTTGAGAACCCAGGTTCTAAATAAAAACTGGTTTTTAAAAATATTTTTTCACAACCTGCTGGGTGAGCATATATACCTGGGTTGATAACATGTGAGTAGCTGTAGCTGGCTCTAATACCCACACAACAATGGAAATAACCAATGTTGTGTGGTTCTTTCATTTTGCTAATAACCTCCAGTTCTAGTCTCCTAAAATTTGAGAAATGAAAGAACCTTCATTTGGGGTTTTCTTTGAAAAAAATTCAAACTCAAAAGTCTCTGGATTTTAATTTTTTAAAAAGAATTGAAAGAACCTCTGGTTTCAGGTATTTAAAAATTTTCAGAGAACTGGCAATTTTTATGAAAGAACCAGCAAAGAACCTGCAATCTAGGGTATGTTTTTTTTACCCGTTTCTCTTTCCTTTAGAACCCTGGTTAAGGGTCAAATCCAGCTCTTTGATTTTTGACGAGCCTCTGGTCAAGTGTCTAGAACCCGTTATTTGATATTTGAGAACCGTCAGTTAGGTGTCTATACACCCTACTCTTGCCCACCGGTTCTATCTTTGAAAGGGAGAGAAGTTCCGCAACACTGAAAATCACTCTTAATCTCACAAGCTCCCTTCCACAAACACAATCACGCAATGTTCTAGACATGTTGGATCCAAAGCCAATGTGAACAATAAAATGGTTTTTTAGAGGTAGTTCTCAATGATTTTCTTGGCAACAAAATTTCATTTTTTTGTGGATTTTTCTTAAAAAGAAAAAGGTTAGAAAAACCATGTTTTTTCCGGAAAAAAAATTCACCACTTTTGAAAGATTAAAAAAAATTGGAAAAAAAACACCATGTTGATTTCCCCCCCCAAAAAAATGTCCTTTATAACAAATGTTTTCCATGTGGCCTTTTCTGCCACATTTTAGCCCCCCTTCACAATGGTGGGGAGGATCTTGTGGGGGCTCAAGACCTATACCTTAACCTAAGGTCAGTTTCGTCATTAAATAATCCTCAAAGTGGTGAAATGAAATTTTGTGAAAATATGAAAATTTTGTTGGAAATCATCATAATTATCATAGGCTACACTCTCAATAATTTCACTAATCATAACACACAATATTTGAGTAGATGATGGAAAATATTATATAATTTCAAAATTTAAAAGCAAATTCAATTATCGAAAATAAATAATTATTCGTTTTGTCAATGTGGAAACCGACCCTAGACTACGGGTAAATCTACAAAACCACTTTGCAAAATTCACATGGGCATTGTGTAAATCAATGTGATCTTTATGTAAAATCTACATGACACTGTGTAAATCCGCATGATCATTATGTAAATGGATGAAGAAAACCATTTGAGCAATGGAGTCTGCTGGGTATGTATGGGCCATTGTCCCAGTGTTGCTGCCCGTTCATACCCTCAACTGATTTTGCTGCCAATTCTGCGGGAGTGGAGGAGAGTGATGCTTTTATGTTACGGAATGTGCTGGATACAGCCATTGCCAGGCGGGCAAGCTCAAATTTTCACACGGGCAGCACAGTGAAACAGGGACAATGAATGATGGGCCTGTGATCCCTAAACTCCACAATACAAATCCAGGGCCAGAATGACCCAGCAGCACCCCACCCACTGGCGCACCATCCACTGGATGACTCAGTTGATGGATGAACCTCAACTGAGTTAGTATCACCTTAGTTTCACCTTGGTAACACAATCATCAAGTAAGTCCTATACATAGGTAGGTAGGTAGGTAGGAAAATAGGTGACAGGGATTCTTTTATTCTGATTTTTTTTTTGGCCAAAGAACCGTAACAGGCGCAGTCCCTCAGAATTTCAAAGAATCGGCCAACACTGGTCTTACCTACCTACCTACCTACTAACAACCGTACTTACCTACCTACCTAGTTACAAGACTGTTTCCTGACCACCTAGCTTCCCTTAGTTCATGGTAGCTGGGGTGGGTGCTGCTGGTTCACTCTGGCCCAAAATGAGCACTCCTGCGGAAAAGGCCGGCAGAATCGGTTGAGGTCACAAATTGGCAGAATAGGCCATTCTGCCCCTCCGTGAGATAGCAAGAGTACCAGAATAAGCCTCCCCTCCCTTTTCACGAGAGTGTTTAGGGTAGAGCGTGGCTGGGGATCATGGACGGGCATGCAATGCACACGGCGTTCAAACCCTAGAGGCGCACGAGGGCAAAATGTCCTTGGCTTTTTGTTCCCACACACACAATAAAATCTTAACGCTTCTTCCATGCCCACTTTGCTCTTCCTTCCTCTGTACAGCTGCTCTTCTATCGTCTCCCCATCCCCCCACTCTTTCTAGACCATCCTAGGAACTCTCATGAACCAACACTTTGTGAAGAAGTTCGTCTGGAAAATCTTCCCAAGGCGCTGCTCTTGTCGTCGACTGGCTTGAGCTTCAAACGGCTCCAGATTCTCAGAGTTTTGAAAGGTGCGTAAAATACCGTCTCTTGTATGTAACCCTCTCTTGTTCGGCCGAGTTTGGCGTTTCTGTGAGGTTTCTGGTTTTTAGGGTTGAGGATCTGATTGTTGTGGAGTTGAATTTGGTTGCTGGTCTGCCGGGGGGTTTTGGGAAGGTTAGAAATGTAGTCAGATGTGCGCTTTATATGTTGTGGTTTTGGGTGGAATGTGTAGAATTCTCTCTCTTGTATGTACCCTCTCTTGTTCGCCCGAGTTTGGCGTTTTTGGGAGGGTTCTGGTTTTTAGGGTTGAGGATCTGATTGTTGCGGAGTTGAATTTTGTTTCTGGTCTGCTGGGGGTTTTTGGGAAGGTTAGAAATGTGGTCAGATGTGCGGTTTACATGCTGTGGTTTTGGGTGGAATGCGGAGGAGAAGCTTAGCTCTTGGAAGGGTTTCAGGTGAGGAGGAGGAAGAGAAGAGGGAGAGGGCAAGGGTTCACAGATAGACAAAGGCAGAGAGAACGGGGAATTGTTGGATGCAATGTCTGCCGCAGTTTGTGGAAAGCGGTCTGTGTTTGAGGATTTGCACAGTTCCCCGCCTGTAGCCAAGCGTCTGCGCTTTGCTCAGGCCACCAATTCTGCCATCCGTTTTCCTAGTGCAGCAGCTTCCCCCCTGCCTAGCACCATAAGTGGCACTCCTTTTGAAGCCTGCCTGGAGGCCGGGTCCTCCGGGCATCACTCTGAGGGCTCGGTTCTGCTGCAGCTCTATGCCCTCTTCCCTGAGATGGAAGAAAAGCTTGTAGAGAAAGTGCTGGAGTCTTGCGGTAACAACCTGGATCATGCAATCAAGAGCTTGACTAGTCTGCGATTGTCTTCTTCAGGACTAGCTGGTTCTTCTAGCCAGGATGTTGTTTCTGGTGCTGTTGCCCGTTGTTCCAGTCTTGGAGGTATGGAGTCTCCATCCCCCTCGACTAGTTCTCATGGGGAGGAAGTGGATGCAGCGGCAGCATCGCTGCAACAATTGGAGGGTGAGGAATGGGTGGAACTTCTGGTGAGAGAGATGATGAACGCCGCAGATTTGAATGATGCCAGATCCAGGGCAACCCACACCCTTAAAGCTTTCGAGAAGACAGTAGCATCCCGGTCTGCAGCCATTGTCAAAGTGCAGCTGAAGGAAAACAATGCATTGAAAGAGCAGCTTCAGGGGTTTGTCCGTGACAACTACATTTTGAAAAGAGCTGTTGCAATACAGCATGAGAGGCAAATGGAGCATGAGGGGCGAACACGAGAGCTTCAACAAGTGAAAAAACTTTTGTCTCAGTATCAGGAGCAAGTCCGGACACTCGAATTGACTAATTATTCTCTAACTCTGCATCTCCAAAAAGCTCAGGAAGGAAGTTCCATGCCTGGCCGATTCCACCCTGACATCTTCTAGGGTTTGCCCTCTCTATGTATCAAATCATTCCTTTCCTCTTCATATTCATGGTTTTGATAAGCATCTATCTTTATTGATAATAAACTACAGCCTCAGAATGTGGCATTGGCAGTTTGTACATTGAGTTTTACATTTGCCTTCTTTACTTTAAGTTCAAATTAATACCAGCTTGTCTCTTGCAATTGTAATCTTGCTTGTCCCTGCAAGGGTGTAGATTGAATTATACTTCTGGTTTATTGCTACAACGATTACTCTCTATGTAGGCCTCTATTGCTTTTAGCTTCAATGCTTGCTTTTACAGGGACAAGCTATAATGAAGTGAAGCTTACCCTCAGAAACTTCTTGTTGAATGAGGATGCTATTGACTTTTTTTATTAGCTATGTCTCAATTCCTGGCCAACATTGTGACTGAATCTTTCTATTTCTTGTTGTGGAAATGTGACAGAAACTCAGGACACAGATTTTGTATGATGTACACCCACTGTTGGGAGCTGATGAAGTCAGTGGGTAGTCATGCTAGCTTGTCACTGCTATTCATGCTGAAGTTGACGGTCTGACATTTTGGGAGTAACTCTTATAAGCTTATGACTGCACACATTGTCGACAATCTTCAGATTGTTGCTGTGGAGATTTCTCCACAATTTCGTACATAGGTTTCTCTAAATTGAAGAATAAGTATGTTGTTGAGTGAATGCTACCTGTTGAAGTAATGGGTGTACATACATCTCCTATGATTTAAAGTGGTTATCCCTTTGATTTAGAGCCAAGGCAACTAGATCAACCAATCTTTTCCTTTAGGTGCAACTTTTGCCAGGATTCACTCTGGATTAGTTGGCTGGAAATGTCTGCTGATGTGCTGCATTTTTCCAAGTTCCAAACTACAATGCCTCAGATCCATACCAGTAGAACTGATACTCAAGGGATCCCTGAGTTGACACAAGGATAGCAGCTTTTTGACACTTACAGTGATGTGAAGTCAGTATGGAAAAAGGAGAATTATGTGCTCAGACATCCTAATTTGATGGTTTGAAGAAGCATTTGTTTCTTTGGTGACTTGGAGAAACTTGCATAATCCACAGACTTGACATGCATGCTTTCCTTGTTCTGTCTTGCACTGGACAATTTGACAAGGTTGGACATCTGACCAACAACTTAATTGGGTTCCAAGGATTAATAGGGCCAACTCAAATTCCTCCTATGTTATGAACGTGAAATGGCACCAAATGCTTGAAAACAGCCTAGTCTTGAAGGTCACTTCCATATGAAATGGTGTCCATGTTGGGTTGTCCTTGTACTCAGGCTCCCAATGAAGAATATGATTTGATGCACTTATCATAGTATCACCAATTGTTTCCCCCTAAGATGATCTCCAAGTGTTCTTCACAACCCTTTTTGTTAGGACTTATTGAAACTTGCACTCTTGTCATAATCTCTAAGACACTTTTGTGATGATACTATGAAACTTTAATCAAATACCTCAACACAAAAAGAGAAAAACATTATTGAAGTGAATTCCAATGTTCTTGTACACTCTTTAAGGGGGTCGTGGACATATCATGGAACAATTCTTGGAATGGGGTAAAAGCTTACAATGTCCAAGATGACAAAGGTGGACTATCATGATCTTCAAATTTTCATGCGGTCAGTTGAGACCTATGGTTGAGGAAATTGTAGGCTCCATGCATATCTATTTTATGGATCCATAAAATTCCAACGTCCACCACTTCAAGACTTTTGGACATCATTGAAAACTAATCCCTATCCATGAAACCAGTTGCAATTTTCTGAGTTGCAATTCCACACAATTCAAAATGGTGACTTTTACCATTGTAGGTTGAACTTAATGGATGAACAATAGATGGGATCATCTCCAACATGGTTGTGTCATTGGGAAAGCTGTCAACGCACAAAATTTTCAGAAGCAAGAGTTCAGATTATTACATGCCCCTCTTGCTCTTGTGCCATATCAAGGATTACCACCTTAGATATCATTAACTTTTGCCAATTATATGTCAAGTGTTTTGTGATCAATGTTTTCAGAATGTATGCATCCAAGGAGCTAGGACACAATAATATACGTTTTCAAACAATATTCAATTCTGCATCAATGGCCATTTTTTGTCACTAGTTCTCATAAATCAATTTTTTTTGCAACTAAGTTTTAGAATATCTTGATGCACAAGTTGATTTGACAAGCTTTGGAACACTGTTTTTGTTGAACCAATCCACTTGACATCCTTGATCCAATTGCCACCATCATGCCATTCTCCATAATTGCCAGTAACATGTATGGTGTCCACATAAAGTAATCTTTGACAAGATGAATGTGCATCTATTGGTTCATTGATATTTTGAACCCATATCCAACAAGGAATTCAATTATTTTAATGCACCAAATGAACATACACATGAACTCAAATTGTTTGAAAACCTGTTGTACAATGTCATTGTCCTGATAATCTGATGTCAGGACTCTGCACCATCACTTAAAATTTGCATTTTGCAATCAGTAGCTGCAATAGTATTTTGTGAACATGTTTTATAACAATAGTGGTGCACAGAACAGTGTTGTTTCAGCCCAACTGCACTCCTAATTGGTTTCAAAAGTTGAAGCACATTTAAACTAAAGAACCTCAACACTACCAAACCTTATTTTTTGTGAAGGTCCAACTCTCCCCCTGATTTTCATGCTTGACAGAAATTTCTATATAAGGGAAGGCCCTGCTGTCAGGGCATTATGCTCTGGGAACCGAGGGTCAGCCCAAGGTCCAAGGCATACTGCCTTGACACCCATGGAATGGCCAAGGAGTTCCATTCGCTCTATGGCTAAGATTGATTAAAACCAATGGTCAAGGTTCCCTGCCAACTAAACAACCCCACCAGAGAGAAATTATGGGAACCATCGTTGCAGAGCCTGGAGTGGGAAATTGCACTTGGGAAGGTTCCCCTGAATAACATTGATTTTTCACCTAGCCTGTTACAACTTCTGACCAGTCAATCAAAAACACAATCCAAGCTTTTGGCACGAATTCAAATATCAGAGTTGTAAAATTTAGCTGACTAAAGTCCACTACTTCTTTTACTCATTGATCCTGTCACTTTTAACTCTCAAATGCTCTGGCCACTATATTGTTGTAGCATATCTGTCAGATGCCTGCCATCTTCAGGCATCTGACACAACTTGACTGCGTACAGATTTCCCACTAGTCTGTACCAGTAGGAATGTATAATCTAGATCTGTAGTCTCCAAATTAAGATGGATGCCAAAAACAGTAACCAAAACTGCAGGAAATGATGACACAGCAATATGGGATTCACATAGATGAATTAGACCCCAAATAGATCTGCTGAGATGTGTTTACCTTTTGTGCTTCTTCAGCCTTGTAACTCAGCAGAAAAGCAATAGAGTTTCAGACTGGGGCTAATACCGAAAGTAATCTTCAAATAGGAAACAGGAAAGGAATGAGCATAAAGAGAGGGCAGGGCTGGTTCAACCATAGCCAGAGTGCTCCCTTCAAAAAATGGACTGTCCCTGCCCCTTCCTTTGAAGACATTAAACTCTCATAAACTGCCAAATGCTTGTACACAATAGCCTTAAACAGATTCATGCCACCAAGTTCAGTTATATCACAACTTTGCCTACAACTAGAGTTCAATGACATGGCAGCTTAATACAACATCCTCACATTCTGGCAGTCCATTGATTGACGAGGTCACAAGCAAGCCCTCACTTCCACTCCAAGCTTTCTCTGTGTTTAAAACGAGAGTCTTGAGGCCCCTGCCAACCACATACAAGTGTTTCCCAATTGCTGCCAGCCTGCACCCAATAGGCTTAAAGTTAACATCCCCTTGGAGCCAAAACTCCTAGAAAGAGTGGAACACGTTTATTTTATCAAATTTTGTTTTCACTGCTCATCAGGAAAACTTGAAGTAGTTAACTTGAAGACTTTAATGTGATCAGCTCAAATTCAACTCTTGAATGCACATCCCCAACAATTTGCTCAATTTTCAGTTGAATGAGGCAGATTGAGTATAAGAGTCATACCGACAAGGCAGGCGAATGGACTGAGGAGAGAAGCGACCCACTCGGCTCCACTGGCCTGATTCCTTATCTAGCACCATAAGCTTGATGCCAAAAGTTTGGTCAAGCATATAAACATCACTTTCTGTAACAGCAGTTGGTCCACACCATGTCTTCATCAATTCATTGTCAACAGAAGCCCATGCACTCTCAACAGGGTCAAATACAGCTGCATATGAGCCAATGTATCCAGGACTTACATGCCGGACATATATTTTTCCATCAGTTACTAGTGACTCCCCTAAATCTGGCACCACATTTGGATCCTCACACACAAACCATTGATTTGTCTCTGGGTTGAAAACCTCCCATGAAGTTAGTGGCCCAGAGGATGCACCCAATCCACCAACCGCATACAAACGGCCACTAAGGGCGCTGCTAATTGGGGCAGCTTCACTCCACTCATTCTTGATTGGGTCAAATTTGTAGACTTCTGAGGTTGGGTTGCGAAATTTTGCACCCCCACCCATCACATATAGCTCCCTTTCCACAACAGAGCATGTCACTCCGTACCTATAACCCAAACAGAATCAGTATCTGATTAGGACCAAAAAGTGGAGAAAAACAGACAATTGTGAGCTCAGAGCTTAGGTTGTACATGTTCCTGCCTGATGGGAACTCAGGAAATATGAAAGTGGGCAGAGGAATTCCCAAAATCAATAGGACCATGTGTAGTGTGACAAAAATTCAAGTCAAGTCAAACTCCAAACACAAATCTGATGTTGAAAATAAGTAGAGAGACATTTTTTGAGTCCCATTTGGATAAAGTCCTAAGCTTATATGGTTGTAAGACCTAGGATATGCATAGATTAGAAGTTTTGTGGAAGATTGTACCTCCGCAAACAATCACCAGGCATCCCTGGCAGCTCCTTCCAAGTGCGAGCAACAGGGTCAAGAATGTGCCAGTGCAAGCACTCAGAATAGTCACGGCTGAAGGCATAAATCCAACCCTCACTTAGGCCTAAGCATTTCCGAAGAAAGTAGTAAGACTCACTAGCCACCATATCTCTCCACTTGGTGCACACACAGCGTAAATTAAGATGGTGGCGACGAGGTACACGTGCCAGGCATTGCAATGCCAAGTCATTTGGCAAGCCTGGAATCAGAACCAATTTATCACTTTCCAGATCTTCATTCCCTTCATCTGAGTCCTCTGGTGAAACTTCCCCAATCAAAAGTGTTGCCAGGTAGCCATCCCCATGGGCCATTTCTCCTGCAGCAATCAATCATAAGAGGAAAAATTTACACTACGCTTTCTCCTGCAGCAATCGATTATAAGTGGAAAAATTTACACTACCCTCAGGGGAACAAGTGCTACCCAATCAAGAAATAAGCATTTCATTAAACCTGACTTATATAACTTGCCAAACAAATGATTTCTCATTACTCTCATCTTGAAGGGGTGATTTGAGATGCTCAGTAGCCAGTTGTCACAGCATAACACTCTTTCTAAACTACACCACAGATACCATCTGAAAAAAAACAGAGCATGAGAGGGAAAATGCACACCTCTCACATTTTCACTTCAAATGTTTCACCAATTGTCACAATCTTAGACTGTCAAAGGAGTCACTTCACTTCACCTAAATTCTTTCTGAGATGTTTACAAAGTTTGTTCATGAAATCAGATGCACAGTTTCCAAGTATATCGGACATTTGGTGCAAATTGGAACTACAGTTTCCACATATCTTGAACTTGACTGACCCTCTCAAAACTATTTTGATTGTACTTAAGTGTGTGTTGCAAATTGATGAGAAAGTGAATATTACCTTAGTGGAAACCTTGTCAAACCAAAGTGCCTTCTGCACCAGAATCACGCCACATGGCTGAAAGAAACTGCTGAACTCCTCAATCAATGATGATGTCTAACCTAACCCTCAATTCCTGTGTGCAAGAAAGTGCAGCACAGTGATTACTGTTACTCAACAAAAAGTTGAACTAGTCCAATTCCCCAAGGATTTGCAGCAGCAACAGCAGTTCTTCCTTCCGTCCCTCCAACGCTTCTAGCTTCTTCTTCTTCCTGATATTCCTGTCTTTTTCTTACGACTCGCCAAGGAAACAACAAAGAATGTCTAACCCTAAAACTTCCCTCCTGCAACTGAAACCCTAACTCGTAAGCCCAAAGACTATGTCACTCTGCGACATATCGCATCTAGAACTCGTAATCAAATCGCATGTATGTGCCATATGCATGGCAAGGGGGAACCCTCTCCAAGAAGATCCTCCTCCTCAGTGATCACGGATTAACTTTCAAACCCACAAACCCTAATCGTAGAAGTGATCAAATCACAGTTGCCGCAAAGACGACAAGCGCAAGAAGTAGCAGGAGAAATCACACAACGCGGATTTCTGGCCAGGAGAGTACAGTTGCAAAGCCGTCGCTAATACGCAATCCTGGATAAGCAAGCTCCGCTCGCTCGCTCGCTCGCTCGCTCACTGATTGATTGATTCCTGTAATCAAAACATATCTCCAAAGAACGCAGACACGCAATCATTCACAACGCTCTCAAGACTCTTTGCACAATTTCCTACATGAGCTAAGTTAGTTAGTTAGCTAGCTAGCTGAATCCAAATCTTAGCGACAAACAAACGAAGATGAAGAATCCTATTCAACAAACTCGCAAAATTTGTGCTCAAAATACAAGAAAAAAACTAAGAAGTTTTTTTACGATTTTGTAAGTCTGCAACCACCGGAGGGACTTCGAAAGAAGGGGGAGAATTCATCGACCTCGAGGTTCGAACTCCCGACATAACAGTGACCACACCAACATCCCTACCGTTGAGTTACCAAGACAACTAGTGTACCTTATGTCGTTGGTCCATCTCTCAACTCGTTCCCAAACTACTTTTTTCCGTTGAAAAACCATTTTTTGGGTAATTTAATTGAATTTCCAATGACAAAAACTACTGGAAATTCATTATTTGTCACACCTTAGGTCTAAAATATTCCAAATCATCTTCAGTAAATCCTACTCACTAAGGGCTTTCCAGCAATACCAAGAGCATGGCCAAATTCCTCTATAAAATTTTAAGAACACATTTTTAATGAAAAAATTTGTTTTAAATTCCATAACTTCTTCACCATAGATCACACACATCATGAAACCAAAGTCAGTGCACCCTATAACTTGTCAAAGGCTTTCCAAATGGTACCAAGAGTGTAACAAGTGGCTTTGACATGAGAGACTATGTCTTTTATAAACAAATTAAAAAATTAAAGATGACATTTGGAAATAATATTGGTTTAAGATTATATGTTTTTTATGATATGATCGTTATAATTTTTCAACTATTAATTTTAAAGTAAATTTTTTAGCTAGTTTCAGCCAAAGTGTTTTTTTCTCAAATTTGTGAAGTAGGTGGGTTGGTGATCTCCCACAATAGGACTTAGCCAAATTTGGTGAGAGGTGAAAAAGGGAAGGAAAAAAGTTTGGGCTTTCCCCTTATAAAACAATGACTTGTTGAAGCCTATTATGTAAATATGACGACTTCAAACCCTTTTTATCCTCATGATGTGACGGTCCTTGGGACTAAAATCCTATTGGATTTTTTGGATATTTTGTATTTTTTTCACATTTTGTTACATGCCTACAATTGCATATTTTGGCATCATTTTTCATTTTATCATATTTTGGTATCTCAATATGTCATTTTCATGCGTATCTCTTTCCAATCATTTTTTCATTTTAGCATATCTTTCCAACTTTTCCCACATTTTTTTCCCATATTTTGCCATATTTTGCCATCTCTCCCATATGACCATGCCATGACATTTTTTTTTTTTATAAATTTTTTTTTTAAAAATGACATTAGATGAATGGAGATAATATTAGTTTATTACTATAAATTGGAAGTGTGTTTGGTAGTTTGAATGCCATATAAATTGGTTTGTGAAAATTTAGCCAATATGCTTCTGAAACATTTGATTTGGATTCATTCCTTGGCAAATTTGATCATATATGGTTTAATTGTGATTCAGCTTTTGTTCCAATATTTTTGAATGAGATTTTAATTATAATTTATTCATCAATTTTAATTTTAATTTATTCATCAAGTCTATTAGTTGTTGTTATTGTTTTTATGATTACTATCATCTAAAATGTTGATATTAAAATCTCTTAAGACAATGAGTGGGCAATCATTTGGGGACTTTTGATTCAATGCTTCTAATGTGTTGAGGAACATAGAAATCAAAGAAAATTTACTTTCATAAACATAGATTATATGAATTATTCTTTGAGTTCTTATGTTAAATATAGTTGGTATATATTCTAATTCATTACATGTTGTTGTGTAGTAAGAATGTAAGAGATTTGTGCATTGTACATCATTATCAAACCATGACCATCATAAATTGAAATGTATGATTATTTTGATGTATTTATGAAATTCTGTACATCATTTGATGATTGCATTCCAGTTTCCAAAATGCAAAGAACATGTGATACTTGTAGGTTGGGGTCATGATTTATATCTTGGTAATGTTGCTTTAAAAAAATTTTGTTGAGAGCTTGTATAATAACATGTGAATGATAAAAAAAAATTTAATTGAGGAACAAAAGTTGTCCAATTTGCAAAAGTTTTTAATTTGTTCATTTTTTTAATTACACATTGATCAATGTGAAAGTTTTGATGTTGGAGTGGAGTTAACAAGTATAATCCTTCTTTGTTCAATTGTGAAAAAAAACAGCATATGATAGTCCATGTTTTCTAACATTGGTAGGATCAAAAGCTAATTCATCTAACAATAATCCTTGTGATCAATAAATGGTTTTTGCTATTGCTAATTGAATTGGAAATTAGATTCTTGTTATAATATGAAATTGATTTTTTCCAATTCTTATTTATTTGATAATTAGTTCAATTGGTGTCCAATGTGGTTTAATATTGTTTGTATAAAGGTGGGTAGACTTTTCTTTTGCTAACATTCCTATGGTTTTGTTATGATAAGATGTTGATGTTTTGAATACACCATCAACTCCATTAACAAAGCCATCATATGTTGCATAACTTCTAACACACAATTCAACTACCATATTTTGTTTGATACAAATTGTAATACGTAAACCTATAGTTTTACTTGGATCATTTGGAAGTTTATATGATGATGGGCATGACTAATGATGAATGTTTGTAGCTTCAAAATTGAATGTTGGTCAAATTGGTATGTTAAACACAATTTTATTATGTTTTTGCACTAAAATATTTGTATAAAATAATGTGGTGTAATTAAATTGTTTGGTATTTTTCAACAACAATTTGAATTAATATATTGAATGTCTTCTAAAGTTTGTGTGCAGGTATGAAATTCGTTTAAAACTTTTATAAATTTTGTATTAGTTTGTTACATAACTAAAGTTAATTCATAACATTTAACATTGTTTTTCCAAAAGTTTGGTGCTAATGCATTTATACTATCATTAAGGAAATAAAAAATCCAACAAACTTTAACAAGGGTGTTTGATGAAAGTCGCCTTGACGTGATGACATTTAAACCACTTAAGAATTCATTTTCAATATGTTTTATTGCCCTTAATTGGTGGTCTCTAACATTAAACATTTTAGCACCTACAAGAAAATTTTCATTTATTACAATTAGTTGGAATTGTTCATATCAACATGTGAGTCTATTTTTAAAAATTGATGATAAATTTGATAGATTTGTTAATGTTTGTTAAATAGGTATGTTCAATGTTGAATTTATTGTTTGACCATCAATATTGAATGAAACTTCACATGTAGATGCCATAAGTAATGTTTTATTTTTGTTAGGTTAAATGATAGATCTTTATATATTTGCAATAATCCTTGAATTATTAGTTTTAAAGTAAAAGTTTTACCAATTCCAGCACCTCTTGTCAAAAATATATGTATTGAAATATTAGAATACATTTTTTTTCTATACATGATATTATCAAACATTAATTTTTGTTCTTCATTTAATTGTTTAAACATATTTTGATATTTTGATTCATCCATTATCATCAAATTTAATGATATTGTGAAACCATCATCTTCAATATTTTGTGTTTTATGATAAAATGTATTGCATGATTGAATGATGAAATCATTTTTCAATATTTAATGTAGTTGTGATGGGATTAAAGGAAGTATATTACCAATGTCATTATCAATGTCGTCATTCCATATTTTTATGGATGTGAGGATTTTTATTTTAAATTCATATCATCATTTTTTTCATTTGTATGTTTGTTTTGCATGTTATAATTGAATTTGAATCTAATTGTGGATATATTTTCTTTTACTTGATAATAGGCATCATATCAAGTAACATGTGTTCCTAAAATAAACTTTCAAAAAAATTGTGAATATAAAAATAGTTGTTCTCTTGACCAATTTTTTAATATTTTTATGTTTATTATAGTTTATAAACCTAATGATTTTTTGTTTGTGACATTTTGATATTTTTATTTTTAATGTTGTAATAGGAGGCAAATTCTCCTCATGATAAAGATTCATAAATATTCTGTTGATTTAAACATTTGTCTATAATTGATGCACACAATATGTCAATGGAATCAAGTTTTAATTGAATTAGTAAGGATTGGGGTTTTAATCCAAAAGCACATTCTTGGCATGGAGAAGCATTGACAAATTTAAATGTTTGTGATGAATGATATAAAGGAATTGAATAAGCAACAAGTTGGGCAAACATTTGTTGAACTTTAAGAAAAACATTGCCTAATTTTTGGATTCTTATGTTGGCATCAATTTTATTTTAAATGCATTTTTTAATTATTGAATGCAATTATGAAATTACAAATTTGTCAATTTTAGTTATGTACAATGTACAATATGATGCAACTGCATATGGATCTAAAATCAATCGAATATTTGTATTTGTAAACATATGTTAAATGCATTGGTTTTAATATTTGATGGTGTTCATTTAAGAAAAATGTTTGGTTTCATTAATTTACTTTTTAAATTTAATATGTATGTATCAAGATGTAGTAGATTTAAAAATTCAAATAATGTAGTGTTTTCATCAATTTTTAAATCTTTTAAAAAATCAAAAAAAAAATTGTTTGTTGTTGCAAATGGTTTTGCTAAAAGGTAAGTCTTCTTCTAATTTAAGTTGTTTTAATATTGTTGTTTTACTCATGGGTAGTAATGGATAATGGAATCTACAAACAACATGATTTTTTTTTCTTACATGTTTGAATGTGTTGATGTTGTTGTGCATTTTGTAACGTAAGTGGTAATAATGATACATCACATGAAATGTATTTATTAACAAAATTTTCAATTTTTTCATTTGTATAAATTCCATATATTGGTGCATCTTTAATCCATAAAAGGCCATGGTCATGCTCACTATCATGATTTTGAAATTATGTGACAAAAACAAAATCACAAACTTGTCCAAAAATAGATGGGTCTTTGTTGAATAATGTGCAAAAACATGATGTTTTATGATTATAATATCTTGCACATGTTATAGGATCATTGAGTATCAATTATGTTATATGAATAAATTGAAAGCTTTCAATTTTGTTTGGAAAATTTAATTTTTCAGCATGCAAAGTATGTAAGGTTTTTATGAGAAAATCCCATAATTTTTTTGCAAATGTAAAAATTACAAAGAATGTTGGAGGGCCAATTTGTTTTATCATAGCAAATAAATTTTTTCATAGACTTTCTAATAATCTAGTGAAGTGTATGTAGCCCTTCTAAATCACGATATCCTAAGTAAGATTTGAAAATCTTATTTAAATTTGGTTTATCTTGTACTTCAAAAGCCTTTAGTGATCCACCATTTAGTTTTCCTTTACATTTATGTATTCATTTAGAGCCTATAACTTTTTGGATAGAAATTTTAGCACCTTTAAAGAAAAGGTTAGAAATATTAGTTGGGAAATCTTTAGATTTGTGAAGCAATTCCCATTGTGCTATTTGTTGATATGATAATGTTTTATAAATAGTTAAGTCTCATGGATGTTCATAAAATAATGTTGGAAATTTTTATTCTTCTAAATGATTCTCTAAACAAACCTAAAGGATGAATATCTTAATTTGAAGCAATATAATATATAATGTTTTCATAATCATTAATTTTGAAGCATGCATCTAAAAAGTTATGTATCACGGAGTTTTTTGGCACACAAATTACGTGGTTTTCATTTTCAAAGTCAAAATCATCAAATGATGATATATTTTGATCATTTGTTTGATTAAACAAAGTTGTATGCATAAAAAACAAATTGTCCCATTGAAGGTCCATGGTAACATTTAAATTGGAATATAATGGTGTTGAAATTAAATCTTTTTGTGCCAACATGACTAAATTAGGACGTACATTTTTAGACCTGTAAGGTGGTTCACATTCAAGTTGTCGCTTTAAAAATACACCTATTATTACCTCATCACATGATAAACGTGGTAACAATAATTGTGTTTGATTAATATTTGAAAGGACATTAATAATATTACCTTTCATTTTATATTGACCATAACCATGAAGTTTATATATTTGAGCAAAAGCTAACCATGAATAAATAAGTTGTTCTTCTAAATGTGTTAACTTTGTGACCGATGATATCATTTTATTTCTTGATATATTATATGGAACTTGATATTGGGGTCTTTTGCCTTTGTTGATATTATTTTAAAAATTTGAACATATGTGTGTTGTTATTTTATGGTTTATCATTTCAATTTGTAAAAATGTGGTAATTTTTTGTGCTAATTTATTTGTAACAACTTGAAGTTGTTTCAAAAAACATAATCTTCACAACGAAAACATGGTATTATTAGAATATCTTGAATTTTTTGCCTATATGTATTCACATGTTTTGATTCACATTATTATTTTGAATTAATATGATATTTAATATTGTGTATTTGTTGTATATTTTTAAAATTGCATATTTCATTTTGGGTTAACAATGTAATTTTTGTATTTGGATTATTACAAACTTGTGAGATTTTACTATTTGTGTATTTTACATGAGAAATAATTTGTGATTTTATTCTTTTAATATGTGGAAATTTATTTAGTAAAATCATAACTTTTATAGAGAAAGTTACATTAGAATGAGATCTTGTTATTTTTGAAATAGTTTCATCATAAGGTGTCCAATTGAAAATCAATCTTTTTTTTAATGTGATTTTTTTATGATTTGCAATTAAATAATTCATTAATTATTTGAACATTTTCACCTATTGGCATCCCTATAACTTTGGGACATTGTCAATGAATGGGACATTCTCAACCATTGGAATATTTTCAGTCATTAATATATTTTCAATTATTGGTAAATTTATAATTATTGATATTTTCAATTATTGGAGATATTGGGATGTTATTGGACATGGATATTGGAATTGCTAAACTACATAATTAACATAATTTTCCTTTGGTTTTTTTTCCCCTCATGTATTGAATATGATTATGTACTTGACTTTTAGTAACATTGGTATTACATGATGAATTAAATAATTGGACAATGTATTCAAAAATTGCATTTGAATAAGTTTCCAAAAGTTTTATCAAAACACAATCCAAGTCATCATTCCAATGAAAACATATTTTTTTAGCAAGTGTTTGCACTTATTGTTTGATTGGTTTTGAGAACATTGGGTAGTCATCCGAATTTATAAATGATTTAAAATTAAGTGTCTCAAATTACAATTGAATATTTCTAACATCGCATGTATATTCAATTTGGTTCAAAATGTTGATTACTATAAGCAATGTGTAAAATGTTTGTTTAGTAATCTAATCCACACTTACACATAATTCTATTTGAATATTTGTTCCAAACATAGATTAATCATTATAATTATTCTATTATCTAAAAAATTGTTGTAAAATCCCCCCATAAGCCACCAATTGTAGCACTTTGGGACATTTTTTCAATGTATTGGTATTCGTTGGAAACTTCACAATGATGTAAATCATATAGAAAACTTGGGTTCAACTCCTTAAAACAACATTCTTGTGTTTTCTATGTATTTAATGTCAAACATTGTTATAAGTATTGCATACTATTTTGTTTTATTTGAAGGGATGTTAATGGACATTTCAATAAATAAGATATGGAATCAAATAGACAATTATCAACATCATGCTTACATGTTGAAATTAAACAAAAATTACTTGAAATCAAAACATCATTAAATGATTGCATGCTAATCATTTAAAATTATGATCATATATTTTAAGGTGTGGACAAGTCAATAAAAAAATCTTGGCCATTGAAATGGTGATTGAAATTATGTCACAATTTTTTTTAATGCATTTTTAAATTTCTATTTATTTATTTATTTTGCGGCAACAACTGAATTAGGTTGGCAGTCAATGGTTGACAATTGACAGACTTTGACTAGGGTGTGGATAGGTCAACCAAACAATCTTGGTTGTTGACATGGCAACCACAATCAAGTTATTATTTTTTAACAATCCATTTTTTTCCTTTTTATGTCAACAACTAAATTTAAGTTGTTGAACTATGACTGGGGTGTGGACGGGTTGACCAAAAAATCTTGGCCATTGAGATGGTGACCAATATAAGGTTGTTATTTTTTAAGAATCTTTTTTTTTGTGTTGGCGACTGGGTTTAGGTTGTTGGACTATGACCAAGGTGTGGACAAATTGATCGAAAAATCTTGGCCATTGAGATGGTAACTGAAATCATGTCATTATTTTTTAACAATTTATTATTTTTTTTGAATTTTTTGTGTGTTAGTGATTGAATTTTGGTGATCAGAATGCAATTGGATGTGGACAAGTCGATTGAAAAATCTTGACCATTGAAATGGGGATTGAAATTAGATCATTATTTTTTAACAATCTAGATTCTATTTTTTATTTTATTTTTTGCACTGGCAAGATTTAGGTCATTAGTTTGCGATTGAGGTGTGGATGATCGAAATCACCTTTAAAATTAACTTAAAGACAAATTGAACATGAAAACAACACACCAAATTCAAGATGAAATGTTTTCAAGTTTTTTTCATCACACAATTTTATAAATATTGTGAGTTTACTCTAAGAATTGTGTATGTTGATATTTCATAGATAATAAAATGTTCAAAAATTGTGGATATTGATATTTTGTAGATATTGTAAGGTTTAAAAAGAAAATTGTGGATATTGATAGTTTGTAGATATTGAAATCTTTTAAATCATAAATGTCATTGGCATCTAAAATTGAAATTATAAATGATCATGAAAATTTTAGAGAATTCAAAACTTAACTATCAAATTCCCAAAAAACTATGAAAATTTTAGAAAATTCAAAATCTAACTTTTGAAATTATAAAGAACTATGAAAATTCCAAAGAATTCAAAACTAAAGTTTTGAATTTTTTTTAAAAACTATGAAAATTCGAGAAAATTCAAAACTTAGCGCTTGGAATTCTAGACAACTATGAAAATTCCACAAAAACTCAAAACTTAGCTCTTGGAATTCTAAACAACTATGAAAATTCCAAAGAATTCAAAACTTAGCTCTTGAAATTTTAAATAATTATGAAAAATCCAAAGAACTCAAAAAATGGTTATTAAAATTCCAAAACTAACTATTAAAATCACAACTTTGCTATTTTTTGATTAAGTTTGTGAACATCAAAAACAAGTTTTTGTTTTGTTCATGTGGGCTCCACATCAGTAGGATGGAAGAGAAGATGCCAAATCAAATGGAGGCTCAATCTGTTCTTCAAAGCCGACGGGTTGAGAAGGAATCAACTAAAATTTACCTTGTAATTTGGTTTTGATTAAAATCTGAACTTGTTTTGCATGTGGCTAAACAAAGAAATTAGCTTCCAACATACCCATCACAATTTCCAACCATTTCCCCTCAATGGTAAAGATAAAAAAATTTCCTATTGTTGGCACAATTGAAGCTCGTGAAAAACTAGCCTTTTTGGTGGTTATTTTCACACCATACATTACAATGCACATTGCCATAGTTACAACAATAATATCTGACACATGACATTTTACACAAAATTTTTACAAAGGAGGGGTTGCTGGATTGAATATAGATGATACCTCCAATAACCTGAAAAAAAGGAAAAAAATCATTAATGAACCAATGGTAAAAGAAACATATAATTTTCAAAATGGATTTTAAAAATAACAAGGATAAATTACCTCTTTCACATGAGGTTGGTGGCCTGTTAATTTGGTGTGGAGTTGAAGCAATTATGTTCTCACATTGTCATCAACCCCTTCGGACAATATAGTATAAGGTTGTGCTCAGAAAAACCAATTATTAATTGTTATTGTTGTCACATTCTTCACCAGCACCATAGCACATTGACTAGAATTTTTTGGCTTCAACCAATTGGTCATATTCTATTTGGAATTGATTGCCAAAGGCAAGAACATCTTGATCAAATTGACCTTCACCATCCACAATCATAAGTTGCTTTTCATGGCTATTCTCTCCACTTCTTATTGTGGTAACAATGATAACAATAGTAGTGGTGGAAAACTTGGATTGTAATGACCTAGATCTAAGTTCTTCGAGAAAATCAAATGGAAAAACATTGGAATCAAAGTAGGCTCAAATGTTATAATGGACAACACAATAGTGATGCATTCCACTGTAAGAATAATTGGCATGTTCCCTTTTTCAAACCCCCTTTGAGACCTAACCTCAATTCCAAAATTATTAACTTTGACATACAACCATTTTTGGAACACATTTTCATGCATTTGAATGTGAGGGGATTTAACCTGAACGGTGATCATAGTTAACCCTACTCGATTTAGTATCCCACAATAGATGTAAGCATAACTTGAATCATCCATTGTTTTTTTGGTTATGCGATCAAATGTGCCATACCGATTTGACACCAACCCCTCAAAAGCCACATCATGAAAACTCATATCCAAATCATCAACACAAATAATTCTTCTACTTTTCTAGGTAACAACAATAGATGACAACATTATAAAAGATGAAAATTAGAAGAACTTACCTCATGTAAGATATAAACACCTACACATGAACTGCACATCACTTGTAGAAAAACCATTCTTTGACCACTCAAGGTGAAGACGAAGTGAAAAAAGAAAATGAAAGAATATAAAGAATGATATATAGAAATGAAAATTTATTATGTTAAAAGGAGAAGTCGAAGATAGTAAATGGAATGGTTATGCCAATAAATTGTATAAAATCAAAGTATTTAATGGGTTGTGAAAAAGATGACTAGATTAATTAGTCAACATCTCCAAGGCAAATATTTTTTGATCGATTTGTCATCACCCCTATTGCAATCTAGCAACCTAGCAACCTAAATCCGGTTGTAAGCACAAAAAGAATTTTATTTTTTTTTTTTTTTTTTGGATCTTTAAAAAATATTTATTTTTTTTTTTTTACCATCCCAACAACAAAAATTTTTTGGTTTATTTTTTAACATTTCATTTGTAGCCCCTCAATTTAAATTTGG
>Ga0116231_10004225_pt1 | contig 29193 bp, 10 predicted proteins | sample S1TSphgellanicum_2_FD_89695 | JGI IMG/M metagenome (GOLD analysis project Ga0116231, IMG submission 89695) | Host-associated microbial communities from peat moss isolated from Minnesota, USA - S1T2_Fd - Sphagnum magellanicum MG | ecosystem: Host-associated > Plants > Peat moss > Unclassified...
ACACGGACACACAAGACTCACCACGGCCCGAACTTGGGGGAAGCCACCACCTTCCCCCTTATAGTATACTTTGCAGCTCTCCACGGAGGCTACATCCAAATGGAGTCCCGAAATCGCGCCAAATGGGACTCCCGCGACTTTGGAGGCCCATAACTTTGCGAGCAGACCTCGGATCGTGATGCGGTCTGAAGCAAAGTTGTAGCTCTCGTCGAGAGCTTTCCAACGATATGTGGCACGCCCCCTGCAGCTAAGTAAATCGGGTCGATTCCAGACTTTTTGTGGTCGGGAGTCAAATTGGCAATTCGACTTCCGGCCCTTCTTTTGGCCATAACTTGTGTTTTAGATGTCTAAATGAGCAATGCGAGCCCATTTTAGACATCTACGCTCCAAGAACTTTCCAATGGTATAAAGAACGCCATAAAACATTAAGGTTTGGCCCCTACAATCGCTCTCTGAAGTTTCGGGAGTCCACTGGGACTCCATCTCCCAAAGTGGGAGTTGCCTTGGGAGTGTGAGGGTTCACTCCCTCGTACCCCCTCACATTTTCTAACACTCCCGGGAGTATGTGATATAACTCCCGGGCTTCCTCTTGCCTTAACTCCCGGGCTTCCTCTTGGCCCGCAACCTTGCAACCCCCTTAGCCTTGGTCGCAACCTTGCAACCCCCTTAGCCTTGGTCACGAGCCCAAAACTAGGGTTGCGACAATAAATAAAGTGAGAAGTAGATTTGAACTTGATTGGATAAATTTGGTATTCAAACCTACTTTTACAATAAATTTTTTATGTATTATGATTATAACATGCATAATTTTATAGTACACAAGTGTTATTTAAAGCTTTCATGACTTGAAAATAAAAAACATTCATCTATTTACAACCCATTTTGTAAGATTGGACATTATTTGCAAGTAGATGTAATTTTGTAAAATCTACTTAAATCTACATGAAAATGTTCATCTTTCAAAGTTATAATATTAAAGTGAAAGTTTATTTTCATATTAATCATTGAATAAAATAATATTCCTACTTTCAATGCATCAAATTTTTTTTGTGTTTACTTGTAATTTTTTGTAACAAGGAACATTTTTTTTCTACTTGACCATGCTTACACCCTTGAAATAGAAATGTCCACTTTCATTGGAGGTAGAAAAAAGGTAGTACCAAAAAGAAAGAAGTAGAAGAAACATAATGAAGAAAACAATGTCAAGTGCCATTCCATACCCCCTCAAAAATAGTTTAAATCAATTCACCCTAAAGCTTAGGTACAATTGCATTGCAATTTGGCAACAACCTAGGTATTGAATGTTATCTTAAATACAAGTTTCTTGCAAATATTATGCTTACAAATATTCAAAAAATTACAATCCAACGTTTTTGCATAATGGATTCTAAAGCATCCTCTATTAGTATCTGGAATTGATACATTCATATGCATTTTTCTTGCAAACCCTTCCAAGGGCATTTGAGGGCTCTAAACCAACGGCCCACAAAACCATCTACCCAAGATTGCCACAATGCCACAATGGCAAGTAGCATGTTATAATTTATAGTGTTTAGGTGGGCTAGATTAATGTTATTCCAACATGTTTTAACACCTAATACAAAAGGAGGCCTAGTAAAAACATGTGTGTTTAGTTTTAATTCTAAGCCATATGGAATAATAGAAAGTCTTAGCACAATAGCAGTTACAACTTATTGGTGTTTAGGTGAACTAGACTTATGTTATTCCAACATGCTTTAGCACCTCATACATAAACAAGTTTGGTAAAGATGTGTGTTTGTGGTTTTAATTCTAAGCCATATGGAACCATGTCGAGAAGAAGCATGACAGAGAAGAATCCCTAATACATAGAGGACTTGAAACTGAGGAAACCACATATATCACTAGGTAGAGGAAGACCATACCTGACAAAAAAAATACCCAAATGGTTGACCAACACTTCCATCATTTGTAGGTTGCAATTGGATTCAAAATAAAATACAAAAAGTGACATGCCTTCCCAATCCCAGTTTCCCAACCATGCCACATCAACTACAAGTGTATGCCAATTCATATGCCATTGTTGTTTTGATGGAGAACATCATTTTGAATTGGTACATCGACAACAATTGATCAAAGCTAGTGACAAACTACATTTTTTGAATGGGAGGTGTTGCCATCCTTCTTTCCAACAAGAGATGTGAAAGAAGGAGAGCAAAATATTAGCTTGCACCGTTGGTGAGAATGCACAAGGGAATAGATGACAAGTGTTACAAGTGTGTGTTCTAAGAAGAAGACGAGGAAAGAGAGATCCTAGGAATGTCATTTTCTCAAAAGTTGATGAAAGTGGTAGGCAAATTCCAATGATAAAAAACTTGGTTGAAAAAGAAAATCCTTTCAACTTTTGTGATGGTTATCAAAACCTACAATGTTCAACTACTTAAAGACTTAATGTACTTAGGGTTACATCCACCCAAACATGGAAAATTACATCCATGTGAAATTTTCATTTTGTGAACACTTGTCATCTCCATGATGACTAATGAATGAGCCAAAATTTTATCCCCAATCCAAATCCTACACAAATGTGTAGTCTTTTCCCTTTCAATAGAGCCAATAAACAAATAAATAAAAACTGAACACCAATATGAACCCTCATAGGGTCAAACCCTTAGCCTCCTAGTATAGAATTTTGTCATATGTGGAATCTACATTAGGTTTGTTAAGTGTAAAAGTAACACACCTTAACACCTTTACCCTAGGTCATATTTTCAGCATTCAAAAGTACATTCAAAAGGGTGTTACAAATAATATCCCTACAAATTAATCCTTCTAATTTAGGAAACCTACTCAATCTAAAATGGTTTAAAGGCAACTGGGATGAAGGAGTGGGGGTTTTCTACTTGGATGTGTTTGTGGTTTGTCCCTCCTTACCTCTCTCTTTCACCTTTTATTGTCATTCTTTGGATGACAAGAAAATAAGACAAGGTTATGTAAACACTTCCACACACACATCCCACAAAGGCTCTTAACAACAAATATAATAGATATCCCACACAACAACAACCCACCTACAACACAGTTATTCACAACCTAGACAACAAGCACAACAACCAACAACATCTCCTACACCTCTAACCTTCCAATCTAGAAAACAACCATCATGAAAACTATCTTCCTTCCAATCTAGAAAACAACCATCATGGGGCAATAATAACTCACATACACAACTCAATCTTCTTGCTTACCCTTCTTACTCAATTACACAATGTATACCATTCAAGGTTCAATGTTCATACATATTTTCATTTAAAAAATAACTTTGAAATCTTCAATAATCTTTCCATCAAGATACATGAAATCCTCAACAAGTTTTCATTACCAATCTTCAATTCTTTCCTCATATTAGATCAAAAATTCTAATCACCTTCTTAGTGTTGCCCTAGTATTTCCACAATTGTGATTATAACATGTGATTTCATGTGAAACCAATACACAAAGAAATATAAAAAACTAGAAGAGTTTTTTTTAACAATCAATATTTGCAACTGAAAAATGTATTTTTTACAATTAAAACCATTATAAAAATATTTTTTAATTACAAAATTGACTGCAAATGACCATTTTTTTTCAATAAAAAACCCAAAAACCAAAGAAAAAAAAAACTTTACAAGATGAACAAAACAATTTGTCTTGTTTTGGACCCATCATTGTGCCCTCATTCATTCTCATGAATGGCAATCTAGTAGTTCATTTAACACCTAGCAAAAGATTTAAAATAATTTGATTATGATAATTCATATGATAATGAAGATTATTGTCACCATCATCATTACCATGATCATTCATTTTTGTTCAAAATGTATGAAAAGTTTCATTCATTATTGTGCATTTTTCATCCATAATATGCAATTAAAAATATGCTAAAAAATGGTGGGCCATATGGAAGTTTGAACTTGAATTAAGTTATTTAAATAATTTCTCTCATCACTCTTAGTTTGTTGAACATTCATAATTTGAAGTACAATCTTGCACCATAACCTTGTTTCTTTCATTTCATATTTTTAATATGTTTTCATATGTTATTAGAAGAAATTTTTATTAAAGTAGTTTTTTTTTGCAAATTTGTGTTCTTGTCTTAGTTATCATGTTTCATTGTTGGATTTAAATTAAGCTCAATGTTCTTGTCATAGTTCATGTTAGTCCTCATGCATTTTGGAGATTTCTTTTCTCATCATAGTTTTTGTGCTTGGGTGACACATTCATTCACAAGCCATCCATTTTTTATTTCTTTACTTCCTTACATTGTAACTTTTTCATAATATGTCAAAAAAAATGTTCTACACAAATTTTTAATTTTCTTTTGGTTGGCAATAGAAAACATGTAAATAGAGGCTTGCACAAAAGTTTATGTACAATAGTTATTATTATAATATAATGATAGGGTGAAATAATATCTAGCTTCAAATCCAACATTCAAGCTCAAAGCATTACAATATCAAGTCCAAATATTTTCAACATTCCCATGACATTAGTTTTTTTTTTTTTTGTTTGTGTTCCATACACCTTTGCTTCAATCTTTTACACATGTTCCACCTAACTTGTTTGAACAATGAAACAACACTTCAAAAAAAAAAAAAAATTGGACTAGAAAACAAAACAAAAAGTACAAAAAATTTATGCAAGTTTAATTTTAAGTCACAAAGTAACAAATGGATGGATAAACATATAGATGCATGTCATTGAATATGCATACCCTAGTTCCTAGGCAAGTTCGCCACACAAGTGTAGAATACTTGATTTATTTTTAAATTTAAAACTTGCCATGCGGGTTTTTAATTTTGAACTTTGCACCATATAGCAAATTTACATATTAAATTATAACTCAACTTTAAAGTTCTTTTACTATCCTTGTGCTTAGTCTATTCACAATAATATGCTTATTTATACTAGGCCAGGGTTCAATTCCAAATTCTTGCAATCTAAATTTTTGAAATTTTCGACAACATGGTTAATGATTTTTCAAAAACTATGAATTTTTTTTAAAAATTAATTTATGCCAAAGTTGCCCATGTACTATGGTAATCAAGTTTTAACATGAAATGTGGTAACATGGGAGGACTCTTAAGGTGGGCCACACTTGGAGGTAGCCCATTTTTCCAATTTTTCTTTAATGTTTAAAAAAATGTCAGCTATCACCTTAAACTTAGCTACTCCCCATTTTTATCTATCTCCTATCTTTTTGTCTTTAACTTGTCCACACCTATGATGTTAGAGAAAGGGTTAGCTTACCTTTTTCACCTTTCGGCAAAATAGTGGCCTCACCTTCGTTATAATGTTACAAAGCTTTCCCATCACTACATACTAGACACCGCACATTTGCTTTGGTTAGCTGTTGTTATGACACTAGACACCTAGTCCATGTTTGTTGTTGCTATGATGCCAAATTTGCTAAGAGATGTAGAGGAACCTAGAAATTGAGCTTGCTTGCTACGTGAAAGGAGAATGCTACTACACCTGGAAAAACATTACTACATTTGGGAGAATGTTGCATTATTACCCAAGTGGCAAATTTTTGAGCACACAAATGTCATTGGCGAAAGCACTAAGTTAGCATGAACTTATCTTGACATCTTTTGAGAAGTTAATTACCTTTTGATTTTTGAGAAAAAATCTAAGATCTTTGTAGATTTAGAGGTAGCAATTAGATTAGCTATCTCTAAGTTAACTTCCTTTGGCACATAGGCATCCAAGTAGGATTTGGAGGTAACTATCCCTACATGTGTGGACACAAGGTTAAATGTAACTTTTCTAGTTTTAACTTAACTGTGTTTTACCTCCAAGTGTGGTCTCACCCTTAATAGGTTGTGTTGTTAAGGGCAAAAACAAACATATCTTAGGGGGAAAAAGAATACTTGAAAGAAGGTCTTAAGCTATTTTTGACAACTTTGTATCATTGTATTTGATGTAACCAAACACGATTTGTTAAAAGTTTTGTTTGGAGGGTTGTGATGCCTATAGGTTGTTGATGTCAAAATTGCCTCATTGGCATGAAAAACCGATCACCTAAATAATGTTTGCTTTATAACACATGAATTATTAATCATTAGGTACTAGACACTAAACCTCACCTATACATACTAGAACATGATATGTAAATGAAATCTAAATATCAATAAAGGTATGATGGTGAAGTTTTAAACATGGATATTTATATTGGTAACTTGAATGGAGTTTATTAATGAACCTTGTCGGGCACAAACTAACTTAACCCCATTGTGCTAAAAGAAGAATTGTGAATGTATATATATTTCAATATATACTCATAAATATTTATTTGAATCATGTAATTGAATGTGTCGATGTTATAATGGTCATAAATTGGGCTCTTTCTAAATAGTTGGAAAGTTCTAAATAAACATTATAACATAGTGGGATTTGATTTGAACGTACATTGCATAATTATGATGTGATTGTACAAGATTTTGAGGCTAAAATGTCCAATTATATAGTTGCGAAATGATTAAAATGCCCTTATGATATTGACATTGGCCCAAGTATACTAAACCAATTGTAGAATCATCCATCCCAATACTATTATGATCAAAGTGGGTTTAACTTTAGAATCCTTATGGAACTTGAATGTGAAAAGGTCATTTTTAAAACATAAATTAATTTCCAAATATGCAAGTTATTAAATTGAATAACTTTTGCATCATTGGTCTACAAACTACAAAATAAAAAATGTGCACACTACCTCATCGGAGGTTTTCCATTGATAACAAAAGCAAAACAAAGCTTCATGGTTTGGGAAAGTTATAGCCTAATCACATCTAAAACAAACAAACAAACAAACAAACAAACAAACACCTATCTTAATATATATGTTTAGATTGGTTATCTCTCATACCACAAACATTTTAAAATGACAATGTTCATTTCTTTGAAAATGGGAAGGGTTGTAAATGAAAATATTATTTATAATTTGTTTATAACTTTTAATCATTTGAGAACTATGGGTTCCAATTTTGATATCTTCAAGGTTCCAATTCCTCAGTGGTATAAAACTTCTAACATCAAGATTGTAGAAGACTAACATAATTTGACTCAAATGTCTTATTAAAGGATGAACAAAAGTTTAAGTTGATTCCAAATGGGTATTCATTAGTGAATTAGTCTAATACATAAACTTGCACTCTGTATCAAGGACCCTATCAAATTCATATGGCATGAAACAATACAAGCCTTAAATTAAAACCAACTTGGTAAGATATTGTGGCAATAAAGTTATCTGCAAAGTTAAGAAAACCCAAAAGTAGAACCTTAGGTTTCCTTAAAACTAAGTACAACACTCAAAATGTAGGATGAGACAATGCCAAAAAATATATAATAAATGAGAAAACTCTCAAGTTTCATCTTCAACTTACCTAGGATGGTTGAGTTTCCTTTTATTTCTTATGTTTTGTTTAAGCTTAGATATTTACCTAGGAGCTTACTTACCATGTTATGATCTTTATATAGCCTCCAAAATAGTCCCTCAAGTATCCCTTAACTTAAGAAGTTCCTAAGTAATTTCTTGGGTAAGCTATACATAGCCTCCTAAATAGTCTCGAGGTATTCCCTAACAAAGGTAAGGCCTAAGGTAGTCCCTAAATACCTCCCTAGTCAAACCCCTAGTTAGCCCTTAAATTGTTCCTTATATAATCTCATAAGTAACTTTTAGGTATCTCCTATTTTAGCCTCTTAAGTAGACCCTATGTAGCCTTCTAAATAGTCCATAGATAATCATGAAGATGGTCCTATGTAGCTCCCATTAAGCTTTTGATAGTCCTTATCCTAGGTAAATAACCCACAAATAGGTAGGTAGCCCATGTAGGCAGGTAGGCCTAAACTAGTCAACTTCATATTGGGTAGCCCCTAGTTTAATGTAAATAGACCATAATGTGGTTAAAAAAGTAAACTACAGCAATGACTTTTGAGGACTTCATCTTTAGTTTCGAGGGTGAGTCCTCCTCACTTTGCTAAACTTTATGAATAGCTCAAAAAGGGAGGACAAAAGTGAGGTTCAAAGTAAGGATTACTTTATGGATAAACTTTAATATTCAAGAACATAATATATACATGTGTGTTATACCAATTTCAATATCAAGTGTAAAATCAACCAAGTTTCACATACAAAGTGATCATGGTGATGAAGCTTAGGCTAGATAAAAATCATGTACATATATAAGAAATTCCAGGTACTAAAAGATCTAGAAAAGAGAAAATTCAAAATCAATCATATAAGTTCCAAACACTTTTTTTGGGGATTCATAAACAAATATTAAGCCTAAAGTTGTTGATCAGACCAGAACTAGCAGGACTAGGCCCTACACCAAATTGAATGGTTTTTGGCCCATCCTTTTTTCTAAATATGTGAAGTTGAAATAGAGTGTATATAGCACTTGGTACCCCATTGCTTTCCTCTTGGTACCATTGAATATCCACTGAGATTTTATTAAGTTTAGTATGTACCTATGTAAGATACATACTATATACTATGGTTTTATGGTTGCATGTGATTTGTCCTAAATAGCAAACATGGGTCTCTAAACCTAAAATAAAACCTTGAAAAATAAGACCTTAAAAACAGGGAGGGGACTAGTTTTGTGTGAAGTAATATATTAGAACAAGAACCTCCCATTAAAATATTCATGTATTGGCTTCTTCCCAAGTCCACAAGATGTTCCAAGCTAAGTTGTTTGGGCAATGGGCATCATCTTCTCATCTGCATTTGATATATGATGCCACCACCACATATGACATCAGGCAACACTAGTACATGGATTTTACATGTAACTATATAGGGTAAAGAACAGCTTTTTCTACTCTTCCAGGCCCATGCTGAGAGAGATAGACTTGAGGTTGGGCCCCATAATCCAAGAAGAGCCTCAAAGCTGTTCCTTACCTTACTACATAAGGAACTTTTCAAATTTGATGGACCCTAGAAAAGTGGAAGATAGGAGAAACCTTTTTTGGGTCCTTCAAATTTAGAGTGAAATTCTGGCAGGGGAGGTGCATTCAAATACAAAGACCTGAAAGAAGAGGAAGTTCAACCAAAAGAAAACAAATGTAGTTTAAACCGTAAAAGCATCCAAAATTTGATTAGACCACATCAAACTTAATTAAACAAGGGGTGTGTCACACTGTGGCCTTGCCATTTACATTAAAGAGTATCTTAAGGCAAAAGAAGACTTATGGAAACTCAAATATTTCACCATGCAAAAATATAATCTTCAAAAAATCCTCTACAAGAAACCAAAATCCTTCAAGATATTATAACTATATAACTAATCTCAAGTTTCAACACAAGCCAAAATATCATCTTTCAAAAAATCCTCATATAAAAATAGACCTATTAGGTACCTATTACCTAGAGGCCAAAATCCCATAAGCTACTATATATTCTATAATGAATCTAAACACAATATCCTTGCCTTGGAAGGCAAGGCCAACAAAACACCCAACAAAGGGGGAACGATGAAACAAAGAGAGAGAGAACCCAAGTCCAAGCCAGAAGAGCAAAACCCAAAGTGGGTCACTATGGGGCATCCAAACAAATCATATTCCAAAAGGAACATGTGACATTGTCCCCACACCATGTGATATTGTCCCCTTATTATGCCCATCAGGTGAAGAACCGACTACATTTTTACCCTTTCAAGTTGACGGAGATAGCCCGAGGTTTTCTTTTCCTTTGGGGGAGGGGGTAATGGTTTTGGAATTTTTTAATGTTGATGTTCCCAATGTGTTCACATCATGCCCTGCATGTGTTCCCAATGTGTTCCTCGAGATGTTCCCAATGGCATCACACTTTTATCTCATACCCTTTGCCCAAAGTTGAATTTTCATGTGTTATCTATCTATGAAGGAATGTAGTTTGTTTGTTTTGTTTTGTACTTATGAGATCCACCGAAGGGGGATGCTTCAGATCATGTTCTTGGTCTCTTTGGAAAGCTCTTGCGGAGGAGGAGGGGTGCATCAGCTTGGTTTCATGGCGTTTGAATATTGAATGATTTCTTCATTGAAAACTTAATTTAATTGTAGCTGAAAATTTCAGAGGAATTGGAATGTGCCTTTGGAGTTGTTGGAAAGATCTTGATAAGCAGGATTTAATGGAGTTTATTTGGTAAGATTTGGGATTCAGAACGTGGGTTATCAAGAAGAAATGAGCTACTTACAAAGTTAACAAAATATAGAATTAAGTGGCTCCAAGTAAAATCTGTTGGAAGGTGCCCTCATTCTTACCTGGTGTAAATACATTTATACCATAGCCTAAGGTCAGTTTTCACATTGACAAAACGAATAATTTTTTTTCTTCAAAAAAATGAATTCTATTTCTAATTTTGCAATTAAATGTTTTTTCCATCATTTACTATAATATTGTGATATGAGTAGTGAACTTGTTTGGAGTGTATAGCCTTTGATGATTTTCAGCATGTCAACTTCATATGTTCACAAAATTTCATTTCACTATTTTGAGGATTATTTAATGACTAAACTAACCATAGGGTAAGGTATAGTCTTGTAAGGACTCTAGGTATAATACAAACAAAACTATATGAGAAAGTAGTCTACTCATTGCTCAATGTAAAAAATTGAGGTATTTGATCAATATGCACCAAAAGTAGATTCATTGAAATGAAAAATAGATTAATTTTTTTAGTACACTTCTTCTTGACTATTGTAAGTATCAATTTTTAATTTTAAAATAGATAATTATGGTTTTAAAAGATAGTTCTTTTGAGAAGGTCCCACACTTCTAGTGATAGTTTCTTGGATACGATTGCCCTATTACAAATTTTTTTGACTTGCCCAACATGATATGATGCTATGGGCAACTTTGTGCCACACTTATGTGAAAATTAGAGAATTGTTTTGCAATCCAATGTTTTCATCATTTTAAACCAACATTCCTAGTCATAGTCTCAAATTGTCCAAGACTTTTGTTTCCCAAAATGTTTGTTTTTAGACCTCTTCTATATGGCCAACCTTGACCATCCATTACTCATTCATTTTTCACTCTTTTTTAATAATTCTTTTTCCACATGATTCACATGCATGCCTTCTATCCACCACAAAACTTGGGCTTCGCATTCTAGTGACATTGATAAAAATGTCATTAAATTAAAATTATTAATATATTAATCATTTAAAATATTAATCATTTAGTTTTTAAAATATAATTGTGAATGGAATTTCATATTAATTTAGTTGTAATTCTGATTTTTAATTAAAAATAAAAAATTTAATTATGATTTTAAATTTAGTGTTATCATTTATTACTACAAGGAATTTTCTCCATTCCAATTCATGTGTTTATGATTTGTGTTCAAATCAATCATGATTTTTGTGACTACAAATGCAATTATCTTATGTGGCATTTAATATAAAAAAATTTGTAATTACATAAACAATTACAATGTGATTTCAAGTTGTATATGCAATTTATACTTGTGACTAATGTTAACTTGAACGAAAATGAAGATGAAAAATACATTTATATCATTCATTTTTATGACATTCCAAAATAGATGAAAATATAGTTGTTTTAACGACTTGGAAAATGCTTCATATGCCATTGGACACCATGTCAAACATCTTTTCAACTTGATTTGCAACTTCAAATCTTAGTCACAAATGCACATGTAATTAAATGTGAAAACAAAAGTTTACCAATGAAATTGTTGGATTTAGTGGTTTAATTGTTGTCCATTAGCTTTTTTCAAAGAACCAACCATTAAATGTGTAGTAAGTTTTGATGGGTTTGTGAAACTTTCAAAGGACTCATGGCAATTGATGGTAGAAATAAGGTTATGTAGTAGATAACATGTATGTGGCTAAGTAATACATACACAAATAGAATAAAGTATGTTATATATAATGTCATTTTTTTAATATGATAAATCACCAAATTTTGTGGAATTGATGCTAGAATCTTGATTTTTTTTATTAAATAGATGCGTTAATAAGGACAATCAAATTAATTTTGTTAATTAAAAATTTACATTCCAAAGGTTTGGAAAGAAATATATGAAATGTGGATGCCAAAGAAAATGACAATATTTGATTTTTTAATAGGTTTTTGGTACTCCAAATAAAAGTATGTCATTCTACAATGTTTAAGTAGTCTTACATTCCTTTTTTGTTTATATTTGAACATAACATTCAAAATTTGTTCAATTGACTTGAATCATTCATTTATAACACACATTGGTTGAAAACATAAACATACATATTTCTCTTTCATTATGTAGCATTTTAAAACATCCATTTTGCTAGAGTCCTTAGTTTAGAACTTAGGACAAATGAGTGTCATTGTTTTTACTATGGTACCCAAATCATGATTGCACCTTAATTAAAGTAGGTTATGTAATTAATCTATAAAAAAGACATTAAGTAGGTAGGTAGTACCTAGTAAATAGCTAGTAAGTCATATGTATGTAGTTTAAGTAGTAGGTACTTTATCATATTAATATGTGGTTTTTAAAAATTAATTACTTAATTAGGTAGACAATGTAATTTGTTTATTAATAGGCTAGGTAGTAAGAGTAATTTATGACCCATTTATAAGCATTACATAGTGAATAATTATATATCATACATCTAAATTACATTTGTTGGTATAATTATGATTTATTATAAGCAAAATTGTATGATATAGTTTTTAAAATCAAATAGAGGTTTGAGATGTGAAAAAACATAATTTATTTGTAAATAAAATTTTTATCAAAATTTTAAGTAAAAAAAAGATATTATATGTGTAAATGTAATAAAATTTATAGTTCTAAAAAATCAATTAATTACATGGCATTAATTAATATTTACATCAGAAACATTATGGTTAAAATAAAAGCTTTTATTATATTTCTATTATAATTTATGTATGATCCATTTATATATATTATATGTGAATAAATTATATATCCCACATTTAAATTAAAATGTATTAGTAAAATTATGATATATCAAAAATATATATATAGTGTAATTTTTAGAATCAAATGAAGGTTTAAGATATGAAAGATGTATTTTATTTATCCATTTGTAAATCATGTGATTGAATTTATTTTTTCCATGGAATGGTCATTGAAATTGTAATCAACAATGAGATTCAATTTTTTTTCCCTGATCATTTTATATTTTTAAGAGGAAAAAAATAAATTTGTGTACATTATTGAAAGAACTTTAAGTTTAAATTTTAATCTTGTCATTTAGACAAAATCTTAATAAAATAGATAAAAGATAAAAAATGATGGTTTGTGTAATGTTTTAAATGAAACATGGTAAACATAATGCACATTATTTATTATTTTGTCACAACAAATGGGGCAGCTTGGCGGTAAAGAAGTTAATTTACATCCTTGGGGTTCAAGGATCAATTCCCACAAATGACATGTGTTGTGTTCATCAATGGAATGTTTACTGAATATTTTTAACCTACATATCAAAATTAGGTTAGGTGTTTAGTAGGTGAGCTTATGTAATGACACATGTCAACATGGTATAGGTTGAATTTAATAAAATTAACAATAATATACAAATATTAAAAAATCGTATTTAAATATTTAATTAATAAATATTTATAAATAATGTGACTACATTGCTTAGTTGTAAATCGGTCGCAAAATGATGATGCCACGTAAGTTGGTGTGGATGAATGAAAAGTTCATATAAATTGCATCTTTATGTGATTGCCATTGTAACTTGGTCCCATGTATTGTTTTTTGTGACTAGAATTTTATGCTACTTGTCCAAAAACTAGGCCTTGTACCAAGTCACATGTGATAATTATGATTAAAAATTAGTCATTAATCCATTCATTTATTTGTATATTCCTTAAAATGTGTTAAAATTATGAACCCTATGAAAATGAATCAATATCAAATCCATTAAGGAATATATGGATATATATTGTGGTTTAATGGTTTACAATTCATTAAGACTAAACAAATTTTAATGTGAAATTTTGCATTTTTGTTAAAAAACTTTAGGAAAGGGAATATTTGGTTGCAAGATTCTTTTTTTTTTGAAAAAAATCTCCAAAAAAGTAGTTGTTTTGGGTTAGTGTAGTTATAATTTTTATTTCTAATTCTTGTAAATAGCTAGACTATAACAATGTTTTTTCTAAACAAGTTGTAGGAAGAGGTTGCATTTATTATTAGATTATTCTTGGGATGCTCATTAATGGCACTATAACATAAAATTGGAAAAGAAAACACTTGACATATTCTTTTCATACAAAACAAAATGTTGAAATTTAGGATAATGTTTTGGACAATTAACAATACAATGTCTAGGTCAAGAACTTTAATTATAATTTAATTTTCATGTTTCAAAACAGAAATAATGTATTATTTAATGCACCATTAAACCTAAAAATGTAGTTGTTGATGAAAAGATGAAACACAAATGCATTTGAATGTGAATCATGCACTTTTAAATAACAAAATGCACAAAGGAATCTTAAGGTTTTCAAAACTTTGGTGTGATACATAATGATAATAGGTTGAGAAACATGTGATTTATGGGTAACATGCAACTAATTTAAACCAAAATATTAAACATTTGAACAATGTATAATTTGAAATCAAAAGCCAAACTTTGAACATGTTTCAACTACATAAAAAATGAAAAACATTATAATTAAATTAAAAACAATTGGGATGAATTTGCATGGTTTTTAAAGTCTTGCCCATTTCAATTTGCATCCAATTTGCAAGCTTTGATGTATCACTTTTTTTTCCTCTTAGTTTTTTATTGTTGTTATAATTTTTTTTTGTTTTTGCTTATTGTATTCATCTTCCCATCAATTTAATTCAAATAAAAATGCACATTAAATGAAAGTTATAACCCTTACAACATATTCATGGGATGTGAAAAGTACACATGATTTAATAGTTGATTCACAATATTTTCAAGGTTGTTTAAATATATTTGATTAATGTAATACAAAAAAACTTCAACACATGTCTATAGAATAATTATTGAATTTTGAATATTTCATGTCAAGAATAAAATAATATTCTAAACTATTCCAAGAGATTATGTATTTCCGTTCACAAATTTTTTGGAATTTTTTAAATAAATAATATAATTAGTGTAAAAAATGTTAAAATATTATGTTAATAAATAAAATGTTCATATAAAAATGACATCCATGTATGATCAATTATATTATAAACAATATTGAATTTTTTTTTAGTTGTTCATATTTCCATAAAGAAGAAGGATCACCAAATGAGTTAAAAAATATATACAAACCATTTGATTTCATTAAATTGTGTTTGTTTTGCGACAAAATTTTCATCTTCTATCCAGTTTTCTGCAATGTCAATAACAACTCAGAAAATATTCACAAATTTCACAAATATTTTAAATTCATATAATAGGAAATCAATAATTCTTATATTATAAGTTTATACGATTTATTATCAATCAATAACAAGGTCAAAGCACAATTGGGATACCAAAAAGGATATTTCTTTTTGTATCTAGTGGACCTTCTTATTTAAAACATGTTGTTGTAATTGAATGGCACATTCATATTCAAAGTTTGATTTTCTTCACGAATAGATACATTATTAAGGTATTATTCTATGCATACCATGTCAAATTTGAGCAAGTTTCAAGATTCCCACTAAATCCTTAAAAAAATTTAGGATTTTGTCTCCAGAAAAAAAAAAAGTTCAAGGACTCATAAGGAATGTTTAAACAAATGTTTTTGGCCCAAGATTCTTACCACAAACACCTTAGGTACCAATGCATACAAAATGTATGAATGTGACAAAAACCAAATGCCCTATTGCAACATAAAATGTTTCAAAACATGAAATTTCTAGGAATTTTGGGCCATTGATAGAACATGCCTCAAATTGGATAAATTTTATTATTCTTACTTTTATAAGTGAAAAAAATAGGTATTCATATGCCTATATAAAATTTAGAACAAATTGTGTTCATTTGACATAAGAAAAAAAAGGGAAATCTAAAATAGGTCATAAGAAAAATGAAGAAAAAACTGAATTTGAATCCTTATGAGTGAGTTTTTAGTGTCCTTGGGGAGGTACCCCAATCATGCTTTGACCCAAAATTTGTAATGAGGACAATGTTGGTCATCTACCCATATAATTAATAATGTTCAAAATTGAATTTTTAGTTAATAATGAATTGTCAAAAAATTAATGAAATATTTAATCCATTATGAATGATCACATGAAGGAGAAAAAAATGTGTTCATGCCCAAATAATATAAACAATTCATGACAAAAATGTTCCATAAAAAATCACAATTTATGTGAGAAAAACATAATTTTACACAATTTAATATCTTAATTATTCTAAGATATAATTTTAATTTACATTTAAAAGTCCAATTGGAATTTTTTTTTTGAAATGTTCCATAACCTTGAGACTATAATTGAAGGTTTCTATAACAAAAAATTGTATAAAATCATGAATTGTTTTCTAGAAAGGAAACACCTTTAGTGTGAAAGAATCCTGCCAAATTTATTTTATTTTACTTTTTGGAATAAATTGTCAAGGATAAAAAAACTATTTTCTTTATCATGCTTGGATTTTGGATGCTACCCATTACAAGAGGAGATGTGTTTTCCAAGACAAAAATGTAATGTAGTTAACACCATGCATTGATACACCAACACACTAACAAGTGCAAAAACACATTGATAAGTGCAAAACAAAAGTGAATAGACACACCAACACAAATGCACACTAGCACATGCAAAGACACATGCAAGAAAATAATCTTGCAAAATTAGCAAAAATTCATAAATATACCATTGAATTCAAATTCAACTATAGTTGTAATATTACAAAAATAATGTGTAAGGGGTTTTAAAGAAGGGATTTTTTGAAAATCACTAAAGCACATGTTTATTGTTGTTGCTTCATGATCATGTTTGATATTGGTTTGTTACCTTTCAAAGCTTCTTTTGCATCCACAATTTATAGTTGTAAAGAATGGAAAGGTTTCCAAAGTAGAGAAATTTGTGGGCTTCAAAATGTAAAAATGACATGAAAAATAAATAAATATTATTTTTATATAAATGAGGTGTCTTTTTTATTTATGATGTTTTGATGTGAAGTACATATGATTTACATTTTAACTAAGTCTATGTAATTATCATATTGTAAGCTTACATAAAATTATGTGATTTTTATGTATTAAACATGAACATTCATGTATGTCATTCAAAAATAATGTCTCATTGTTTGAATATTTAAGATATTGAATACATAACAAATATCATTTATTTTAACCATAACATAAAATTCATGCAATTTTTCTATGAACCTATGAAAATTTGATTTTGCATAGATTTTGTACAAACCTATGAAGCCTGGTAAGTTTGTGATGGTTACTTCGAATACATTGAAAAATTTCTAATAGATTTTTACAAATTGGTAAGGTATCATTTTATTGGAACTTATAAAACCTAAATTACTTATTAACCCATAGAAATAGGGTATTATGGTTGAACATTAATTAAGAGACCACTATCCATACCACATTTTGGGAATGTCCTTCACTTGTTACATGCTCAAAATGTACATAGTAATATTCAAAGGGCAAACATTAAACATGAGTAATGAACTAAATTTGCAATGCACCTTGATAATTAAGTTTGTGGGACTTCAATGACCCAACTTCAATTGTGAATTTTCTTGTTTATTAAGTTTTCCTTGGTTAATTGAACCTAGTTGGACCCCCCCTTTCAAGTGGACCCACTTGTTGTTTCATCTAACTCAACTGCCATAACCTTAACTTCATTTTATTCCCCCCAAGTTCAATTTTCTTGCTTGCCCGCCTTGCTAAATCTTGCCCCTTGATTCCCAATTGATTCCTAGCAATGTTCACATGCCCTTACCTCCCTTATGACACACAACAAAGTGATATTTGGTGGATGACAATGTTCCCATCAAGATCACATTTTCCTTGAAGCAAGATCATCTCCTTGACCTAACCTTCTCCCCATGGAATGTCCTTTCCTTGGGCCCCATCTTTGCCTCAAGCCCATCCCCTATTTGGTAGATTGCCATGTCCCCATCTTCTCCTTAGAACAAATTTTCACCTTAAGCCTACCTTATCCTTGGGGCCATTTTCCCACACAAAAAGACCATTTAACTTAACCAATGTCCATCTTTGGGGGCACATATTCTCCTTGAGAATTTTTTTTTTTCCCTAGGCCTTCCATCTTGCCAATAAAAAACCATTTAATTTAGTTAATGTCCATCCTCTGGGGCACATCTTCTCCCAAGGGAATAATTTTCCGTCAAGCCCATCTTCACCCAAAGGCAACATCTTCTCCCCATGCCACATTCTCTTCACAACCTCATTTTCTCCCCAAGGAACCATATTCTCCCCAAGCCCATCTTCAGCTTGGGGAAACATCTTATACTTGAACCACATCTTCTTTTCAGCCCCATTTTCTCCCTAGGTCCATCTTCACTTCAAGATAACATTTTGTCCCTAAAGAATTGTTTTTTTTTCAAGCCCCACCTTTCCCTAGGTCCACCTTCTCCTCAAGTACATATAATACTTGCATTCTTTTACTTTGAAAATGTTTAAAATTTTGCAGATCCTTTTTGGCTTATATCTTTTTGACTCCTCCTTTTTCATTATTTATCACTTGGTGACGACCAAGTATTTAATTCAATTTCATTTTTCACTTTTGTGATCTACATAATATTCAAATTGTTGTAATCATTTTTTTATTTTGAAAACGGTTAAAAATTTTCAAATCCATTTTGATGTATATCTTTTTGAATCCTCCTTTGACCACCAAATATTAATTTAATTTCAGTTTTTGCTTTTGTGATCTACACAATATTTAAATTAGCCTTCTTTGATGTGATTCTTACGATCACTACCAATAATGATATGCATTGAGCATGTTGACCACTGAGTTCAATTTGCAATTTCAAAATTGGTTGAACTATCCAAAGTGTTTTAAATTATTTTTGGATTTTTCTAAAGTCCAGAATTCATTAAAACCATGATATGAATTATAAAATCAAAAAGCTCTGAGCACTTTTTTTTCCAGAGTCATGGGCTATCATCTCAAAGAAAATTCGTAAACCTAAGCCACATTGGAGTTGATGTTTGTGAAACTAGCGTCGAAATTTGTCCATACAAACCGTCTGCAAGACCTGGTCTGAAACCATTAAAGCACAGGTCTAGATGATCTTGATCAATGAGGTGTAGAACAAGGGAGAAAGAGACCTAGGGCACCCTTGCAAAACTTGGTTGCAATATTTGGGGGCTCAAAGGGTTTTCAATGTTAAAGATGCAGGGTAGATCGGATTATCTGGTTTTCCAGGTCAAGAGTAAAATTAGGGAACTGAGAGTAGATATGACTCTCTGAACAAAACTTGGTGCAATGTTGGGGTGTTAGGGTTTTCAAAGTTAAGGGTTTTCGGCTTAGCAAAAGGGCTCCTCTCTCAAAGAGTCAGTTGAATGCAAGTATTATATGTACTTGTGAAACCAGAAAACTGCGTTACAAAGCAGTCTGAAAAGCATAAAACTTTTACAAAATTGTTGTAAGATTCAAATTGCTGAAGAAGTAGGTCAAGATTTAAAGGCCCTGATAATTGGATTTGGGGATCTAAGATGATGAAAGTTTTGGAAATAGCAGCACTGGAACAGCCTGTGTTGTAATTTTACACAAAGTTTTCATAGATCAACCAGAGCTACAGATTTGAAAAGTGTCTGGCATTTGACTAATTATCCATCCAGTCTACAGTATGAGGTTCTAGGTTTACAGCACCATCTGCTACCGCTAAAATCTGAGCAGATATTCGCTCTTTCCTTACCCGAACTACCAGGGTGAAACCACTTGAGCCCAAAACTCTAATGGGAGACCCTGAACCCTAAACCTTTAGTTAATACAAGTACAATGCAGCTCGCACAAAATTTGTGGGCTTTACAAAAGGATCACTGAAAGACAAAAAAATAATAATTTGAGCTCTAGTTCGGAATTTAGTGAAAGACTGAGGGGAGCAGAATCATGAAGAATGTCGCCCGAGGACACAGCCCCACATTATTTGCAACCAAAAAAAAAAGTGACCAAAAAACTAGACAATTTCATGAGAAACCACTGCGGCCCTAACTCCTATACCCTTATGGGAAACCACAACAGTCCTAAACCCTTGAGGGAAACCATGGTGGGCCTAAGCCCTTACGGGAAACCACAGTGGCCCTAAACCCCAAACCCTTATGGGAAACCACAGTGGCCCTAAACCCCAAACCCTTATGGGAAACCACAGCAGCCCTAAACCCCAAACCCTTAAGGAAACCACAGCAGCCCTAAACCCCAAACCCTTATGGGGAACCACAGCAGCCCTAAACCCTATACCCCTATTGGAAAGCATGGCAAGCTTAAACCCTAAAACCTTATGGGGAACCGCAGCAGACCTAAACCCTATACCAGATTATGGGAAACCATGGCGGCCCTAAACCCTTAATGGGAAACCCTAGACCCTGAATTAATGCATGAGATTCTTTGGAGGACGCAGCTAGCTAGCCGATATGGATCCAGAGGGAAGCGCTGGGAGTGCCAAAGTTGATGATCGTGAAAAGGTAATAGCCTGCGGGACATATAACCGCATTTGGACAGCCGGCAACGGTGGCTGTATACTGGTTGGGAACAGCTACACTGGGAACAATAGTACCTGCCTGCAGTACGAGGCTGCGCTGGTTCTGCGAGAACGTGTGCGTTGTGAAAGAAGGAAAGTAGAGACGAAAGACAACAGCTGACGGCACCTGTCCCACTGTGAAGCTCACCTGGAAAGTGGTACCATATACCACTTCCGTCGGGAGGGTACCCTGCACAATCGTGGGTCGTCGCGGGTTGTAGGCGGCGTTGAGGTAATAGGGTCTGTACTTCTCGTAGCGAAGCTCGGTGGGGAAAGGAACTCCAGTGAAGACGTATCCTTCATTAGGGTTGCTCCCACCCACGAACACCTCACCACTAGGCAAAACAACTGCGGTAGAGTGGTAGAGCCTAGGAATGTTGGTGGGTCTCATCACTTGGAACTTGCGTGATGTCGGGTTGTAAAGCACTGGGGTTAACACCGGTGTCTTGGCATTTCCCCAACCTGCTGTCCCTTGCTGTGCACCATTGATGATGAGTATCTCTCCAGTGGGTAGAATCAACATGTCCCCCATCACTCGTGGCATGGGCATGAGTGACATCACCCATTGGGGAGCTGTGAGCTCAGTGACCACCAAACGCCCACATGATTGCAAAGCAGTGGTGAAGTTCCCGGCCTGGAAAGCTCCAACTGGTGCACCACCGCAAATCATGATCTCCGCCACCGTGAAACTATTAGCAGCTGATAAGGGTAGCATGACTGAAGATCCTGAGGACGGATAGTTGCGAGGACCGTCAGGGATCTGTGGGTAGGTGCGAACCACTTGACCCGTCTTGTAGTTGAGTAGGATCGAGTTTCTGTTGGCAAATATATAAAGGTTTCCATCTGGTAAGAGATGGGTGAATGGGTACAGATTGTTCTCTGCGCCAGCTTCGTCAGTCGCCGCCAAGAAAGGGAGCTTGATCGTCCCTTGGCCTGCAGCCCTGGGAACGAACTCGTAATTGAATTGGGCTCGACCGCCAACTATAATGATGGTCTGATCAGGCAGCAGTTGATCAGATGAATACCAGCGATTTACAGCTAACTGGTTCTGAAACTCAACCCAATTGTCAGTAGGTCCATCTCCTATTGTACGAACGGTACTCCCTCCATCGTTCCACCCGCCAGTCTGCTTCAATGTCCCATCTGAAAGGACGGCACCAGATGAGCACCATGTATCGGTGAGAATCTCTAAAGGCCGAACAAGGTTTGTGGCGAGATCCAGTTCGACCGAGTGCGCCCAGCAGTCCACTTTGAGAGCACGATCGTTCGGGTCGTTCCTGCAAGTACCGTCAGGTAACCTGATCTGCGAAGGACCGTAGTCGGTCCTGTCGAAGATGACAAGTTTGTTGGTGTGTAGCAGCACCGTATGCATTGCCGATACACCACCATTTGGCACTATGACTTGCCATGAATCCGGATAGCTCGCATTGTTGAACCTGATTAAAGAAAGAAACACCAATACGCACAAACTGAGCTTTTGTTTCGATAATATCCCCATTGCAAATGACATATCCAGTATAACTTTGCTTCTTGTCGACCCCTCACTACAACCAGCTGATCTTTGCAGAGCGATCACCAGTAGAGACACAGTAGTATAAGCATCAATCCACACCCCCACTAAACTTAGTAGACGACTACACTTAATATTCTATTACCCCTTTATCCCACGTACGTGCCTCATAAAATATACAAAGAAGAACCTCCCCTCGCACACTCTACTAGCTTCAAATCTCCAACATCAATCTCTCAAACCGGTTCCTCACAAACTTAGTTTATAAGTTAACACTCGCTTTGACACATTTCCATGTCTACCATTCGTGAAAGCACCCACACTATCTAGTCAATAGATCATTACAAAAGCGACAAGATGTAACGCTACGCTACTAGGGGGTTTTCCGTTCTTCACCAGAAGTGGAAGAAGCTGGCTGATCAAGATACCGATCCGCCCTTGAGAGGATGTTGTTCTCAAGCCTCGCGCTTCATCAGCTAGCTAGCTAGATGTCTGGTGTTGTTGTGTCGGTTATTTGATTGTTTGAATAACTGGCCATTCCGGTTCTTTAGTGTTTCCAGAATCAACGAACTGCCAGTCCCGGGCTTGACCTTTCTAATAAAAATTGAGAATCAGATAAACCACCGGGTCCAGTTGTTTCAGAAACATCAAAGAACTAGCAATTTTTATGAAAGAACTGGCAGTTCGAAAGGTGGGTCTTTGAGTTTTCGAATTTTTTTGAGAACCAATTAGGTTCTATATCAAAATAGGATTTTGTAATTTGTCTGAGCCTAGATGGGTAAGTGAGAATGTCATTTTTAAGAAACTTGATTGATTCTATTTCTTCCCTTTCTTCCAAATCTGATAAGTATATCTACAAACACCAACTCTGGACCCGCCCGCTATGAGTAGCAATAGGGTGACCAACCCAACCATCCCCAGTTGACAGCCGGCGGGTATGTGTAACAGATTTTAGTGGCCGCACAACACTTGTCTGGTCCTGTGTTCACAGGATTTCTCGTGCGCGCGCACGCATGCACGAGCTCTAGCTAAAGCTCGGAGGTTGGTGGACAGTGCAGTAAAAATTCGGAAGCTTTAAATGGGGTTTCGGCGTCCTGCCCTGGACTGCCGGGGCTGTGTTTGGACGTTTCTTGCAAATTGACGTGCCATAGCGCACTAGTAGCAATGGCCAGCTCAAGAAGACGCCGAATTAAGTCCCTCATTTTAGTTCTAACTGGCTCCGATCCCTTGTAAGTTATGGCCACTGGCAAGCTCAAACCAACATCAGTTAATGGAAATGCTCCATGAAGTTCCCAAAAACTGAATTCACACTTCACACGGCCAACACCTGGTCAACATTCCTCAAAATGTGGTGCACCAAATGAAAACTACCTTATTGTTCCCTGGTCTCGCCCTTTTCAGGCGTCTTGCCTTAATTAAGGGCTTAAGTGCACAGAGAGACGTTTCTATAAGTAAAGTGATTCTTTTTTGGAATTTTTGATTTGTAGCCAAAGTGGCAATCATCACCCCCAGGAAGATTTATGTGGCTATAAAACTAGATATAGGGTGAAATTTTTTTGACTATCTCTCTATGTTTTTGTCTAAACTCTGAAATATAGATATGTGGAGTTCTTTCTTTAAGGAAAAAAACTCACTTTGGGAGATTGAAATCCTCCAGATTCACTTCACTTTCAAATTTTCTTTTGGGTGGTTTTTTCCCACTTAAAAATAGGCTGGGACTCCCACTCCTGCAACTAATTTATTCTAATTGTGCACTGGACCTAAATTAACTTAGATGGGCCATTTTTAATTAGAAAAAGCAGTAGGACATACCATAATTAACGACCATGAAGAGGGTTCAGCAAAATCCTACTATACACAAAAGGCTGCTCTTCTGTTGGGTATTAAGCTTGGGTCAATTGTATGAGAAACAAGGAACATAATTATTTTGGTTGTCAATTTTTAGTTGAAAACTGATCATCAGTGATAACCCAGCTTTGGTATTAGTCCTCTATAATTGGTTTTTGTTTGGATGGGAGGAGGTTTGGATTTGGGAAGTACCTGAGAACAACTTATATGGTACTGTCCTTTCTTTGCTTTGTTCTGAAGATATTAAATCCAAAGCTATGGAAGGAAAGGGTCCCTATTGCAATCTCCATAATCCTGCTATATTATGAAAGAACCAAGAATTAAGTAGGTTATCTCAAATCATGACTTTGTGATATTTTCTATCCTCTAATGTCCCATCTGCTGGTGCCCTGGTGACCAAAAAGGAAACAAAAGTCAACAGAGAGACACTCAAGAATCCTTGATTTCTCCTGGAAAAATGGGGTGTATAATTATACTTTTTCAACTAGTCCTTACTACGTAGCACTAATGGTCACGTTCCTGGTGAGCTATTTTCTCTGCATGACTGTACAAATATCTTCCACGGGGGAAGACTTTTCCTTCTCCTCTGAGTTTTTTTCCTTATGGTAGTAACAAGGGTGGCTCTGATCATGTCAAAGCATGGAATAGCACAATGGAAAAGCATCCCTAACGTTTGCCATATGTATGGATTAACACCTGTTGAGCATCCTTAGTAGCAATGGATAACTTGTGGGAAGTCCATAAACCCTAAACCCCGGGCCTTAACTGCCAACTGCAACTCCACTGTCCCCTGCAACTCCACTGTCCTGTGCAAAAGTTGCAAGTTTTTGGCTGAGAGAACCTGGCTTTCCAAGTTTTTCTCAAAAAATTCTGCAAAAGAGCCAATATTTGCCTCAAAACAATCAATGGTCCAAAGAGTTACAATACACAATTTAACACGAATGTGAGTTGATGACATTCGTTTATAAAAAGTATGATTGTGACAAATATTGTTCAATAAATAAGTTTCAACATAAAAAAAATGTAAATTGGGTGCAAATACATTCAAAGGAGCCCAAAAGTCCTGTTGGATAGTGATGAAACTTGTAAACTTTTTTACATGTGTTTTTGTTTTGATAATTTTAAAGTTACATTAATTATTTCAAGTTGTGCTAAATGACACATATGAGTTTGAAGAATTTAAATTAAAAATTCATCAAATTTAATTGGGTTCTAATTCTAGTAAGGACTCTTGAACTCGAAGAATAGTTGCATCAAAAGTAGTTAATTTTGCAGGGAGTAAGATTTTTAAAAAAATTAATAATTTTTTTTTAATGATCATTACTCACACTTGAAAAGAAAAGCACAATTAAAAAGTTATGAAATTTAAATTTTAGATTTTCAAAGTCTGGTTCAAAATCTCAAAATTTCAAAAGTACTTTGTCACATGCAAATGGGATGTAATGTACATGACATAAAACAAAGTGTAGATTACGTTATAAAAAACTAAAACCTAAAATAGTAAGCATATTTTGATATGATTCAAAATTATGATAATTTTTCAATACAAAATATAAAATCTAGCAAAATTTGTAATTTTTTTAATATTCATATTTATTTAACATTCACCAGCACAAAAATGTGATACACTAGAAAAAATATATGTATTTTTAATAACACATTGCAAAATATTTCATTCAAATTTTTGTAAAAATAAATTCTAAAAGTTATCTATTGAAGAAACATGACTGAAAATCTTCAGTCCACTCGAGAGAAGTAAAATAAAAATTTGCCAAAATGACGGACAAATATATAATGATAGGCAGGGCTAGGAAGTGTATGAAGAAACTCTTAAGGTTGGAACAAAGCAATCCCAATTCAAGCATTCTTCTGTTGTAAAGTTTGGTTGGTTTGTGACCAAACAATACGTCACCTCACTGGTGTGAACATAGCATGTTTTTTGTTTTATTAGCTGTCATTTTTGCAATTGGAATCTTTCCATTACTGTTGCAGACAATGCATGGGGAGGCTTTTCTCTTGGTCGGGGTGTTATGGAGTGTAAGAAAGAGGCGACGCGAATGATGGTGAAGAATGGAGCTGTATTGATGAGGGGAGGTGGAAAGAACAAGGGCGGGAAGAGGATAGAAGGTTGTGGTGGGGTGATGGCTGGGAGAGGGGAAGGGAAAAAGGTGGTAGACAGATAGAGAAGGGGATAGATAGGGGTGGATGTCTATTTTGGAAAGGAACTTGGTTAGTTGTTGAAATTTTTCCGCTACGCCAGTAACTTGGCCAAGTAGTTTTATAAAGGCACTTATGAAAGGTTGGTGCCAAGGTATGATGATGACTTGAGGGATTTGAGCCTTAGAATGGGGTGCAGATTGAGGAGAGTGAGTATCAGGGATGGGGGGCTTGGGTTGCAGTGCCTTGCATTTGTGTTGTTGGCTGTGGTCTAAGTGAGTACTAGAGACCCAGGGGGGAATCCTGAAGGTGGATAGAATGAGTGTATCGAATGAGAATGAAGAAAGGATTTGAGACGAGCAGTGCTGTTAATCATTTTGCATGAGAGTTAGTCTCTTTGAGTGGCACTAGCAAGCTTGGTATCAACTGTTTGGAGTCAGGTGTTTCAAAATGCATTTTGGACTCGAGGGTAATCAGGTCATAGGTCTTTAGTTAAGCAGAGTGAAGAAAAGTTGCATTATTGCATTTTGTGGGGGAACGGGTTAAAGGCTCAATGGATCGAGTGAGCACCGAGAGTTTTGACCTCAAAGGCTATACCTTAATAGGTGTTTGATCTTTGATGAACACACTGGAGCCAGAAGGCTTGTGCTTTCTAGAGACTCTCATGAAAGGCAAGGTGTAAGTTTTGAATTCGGTTATCCACTTTGCCGATTTGTGAGTGTATGAACTATTTTTGTTCAAAGATCAGTGAATGCATGTAGGAATATACTGTGATGAGAAGTGAGAAAGGGTCAGAGATTATGGTTTGTCTCAGAAGATCAGAAGAGAGACAACTCTGCTTAGGCCCATACTGGTAGTCAGGTTTGTTGTTTCGTCTGATCACCCATTCTTTTGGTATCAGAGCTGGTTAAGATCTGGTAGCTTCAGTAGAACCGGTGGATGTCTAGATATAATGATAATTGAAGTATCATGTCTTCATCTAGTGCAGATGAGGTTGGTGGAGAAGAGTTGACATAAGAGATTCGTGAACAACGAATCGTCATTAGGTTCGATTATCCAAGGGGGCAGGATGGACCACAGAGAGGAGCGGTAGTCCTGTGTTTCCTGGGTTTTGGAGTAGTAACATTTGTAGGAATAGACCCAAATAAAGCCCGAGTTGGAGACATAGCAGTAGAAGTAGCTCATAGTGGCTTTTATACACGTGCTGAAGTTTGGTTGAAGGTGAGAGATGGAGCAAGGGGATGGGCGTCAACCTCAAAGTTACAGACACAATACTACTACACCTCGCACCTGGCATAGAGTGACGCCTTCATTTGCTGAGAAGCCGCGTAATGTACCTAGGATAGGAGACATTTGGATTCCCAAGCTTGCTGTGTTGCCTAACCATTTTGTCAGATTATACATTCCGGGTGTGGAAGACTTGTTTCAAGTTGGAGATCGCCTACTCAAGGTGGAACATAGTGGATCAAGCTCTCACCTCATAAGCTGGAGGATATGGCGCAATCAAAAGGAAGGGTGGCAGTTCCAGCAAGAATCCACAGATGAGCAAAGTTTTTCCACTTTTCCATCTGACTTTGTACCTATGAGACCAATAGTAGAAGGTGATCAGTTCAAATTTTCAAATTGAATCACAACTGTTTTTTCTTTTTTCTTGAAGCTTTAGATCGGAGCAGGACATTTGCAGAATGACTAGCCCCCAGGGAATGGATGAACTGTTCTAGGGGCGAGACCATGAGGACGTCAATGATTGGGCAGAGAGGCTCACCATGGTAGCTGAAGTGCGAGATCTAAATGCAAATAAGCTCTTCAAGATTGCGAAGCTGAATCTGAGAGGCAGAATCAAAGAATGGTTCAAGAAGTTGCAACCAGCACCAGCAGATTGGGATGAGTTGAAGACTCTGATAGTACAGAAGTATGGAGATGTTGATGCTAGTGACATCAGGATGAAGTTCGATGCCATCAAACAAGAACCCAAGGAGAGAATTCAAAAATATTATGAACGTCTTGATAAACTATTTCAAAAGGGTCGGATACAAGACGCCGAGTAGAAAAGGAGATTTCTAGCCATAATGAGGCCAGAAATTCGAAAATTGTGTGTGGTGAGAACGTTTAGAAATATTGAGGAGTTAATTAGTGCTACAATGAAACTTCAAAGAGTTCTGCGTGAGCTTGGGGAAACTCCTTATGAACCTCTGAGAAAGGAACAAGAAGAGGAGACCTTGGAAACCATGATGGAGAAATAGGTCACTGCACTAAACAACACCTTGATCAACTTCTTCAAGGGGACTGTGCATAATCCAGAAGCATCATCTTCTTCCACTGCGTTTAGAGGATGCCAAATCTACAAAAGGGGGGACCATTTGGCCACCACCTATCCAAGGTTAAATGAAGCATGGCCAAAATGTGCCAAGTGCGGTATGCCTCATAAGACAGAGAATTGTGGAATAAAATGTACCTTCTGCTTAGGGTTGGGGCATTCTGAGGACAGATGTTGGAAGAAGCCCAAAGATGGGAAATCACACTCTGGAGCAGCAAACTTCTTGGAGGTGTTGCTGAATGATGAAGTAGCGACCATGCAACAACTTAATAAGCTATGTGGGAATGAGAACCTTTTCTCTTACACCCGAGTGCCTAGAAGGAGGATTCCTATTGATGTAACACCAGGAGGGGCTATGCCGACCCTTGAAACTGTAGGAGATGGAGTAGGTGCAAGCCGAGATACTTCAGTCAGATCCAAGATTCTTGCACACTTCATAAAAGGAAAGATTTCCCTCTCACCTATGGAGACCATTTTGATGATTCCAGGGGAACTGGAACACCTTGAAAGTTTGGTAAAGTTGGCTAGGAGAAAGAGGGATTCCAAGGCGATTGAAAATCAAGTGTCAATGGTTTCTGTGGTTCCAGTACTAAGGAAGATCTGCATCAACAAGACCCATAAAAGCAAGACGCTGCATTTGCTTGTGGAGATCAACAACTATGTTGTTGAAGGTCTGGTGGATACT
>Ga0116231_10004227_pt1 | contig 29184 bp, 18 predicted proteins | sample S1TSphgellanicum_2_FD_89695 | JGI IMG/M metagenome (GOLD analysis project Ga0116231, IMG submission 89695) | Host-associated microbial communities from peat moss isolated from Minnesota, USA - S1T2_Fd - Sphagnum magellanicum MG | ecosystem: Host-associated > Plants > Peat moss > Unclassified...
GGGGGGGGGGGGGGGGGGGGGGGGGGGGGGGGGGGGTGGGGGGGGGGGGGGGGGGGGTTAAAGGGGGTTGGGTGGTTAGGTTAATTATACAAAATTTCCTCATTTCAACACACCTTTTTTAAATTGGGAAAAATGTGAAAAAGAGGCCAACATTAGAATGACTACCTATTAAGTGGAAAATTGAGCTTACCAATACCTTCTCTAGAGTGCCAACTTTATACCAAACAATCCACATGATCAAGTAGTGACAACACACTTTTTAATAACAACAAAGGAGTTCCCTATTAGGAGTGCCCTTTATAAATGAGATAGTGTGGTTGTCATGAGACTTAGGAATTTAAAAAATGTTTCCCAACAAACATTTGCCCTCTTTTGCTGCATTTCATGTTCCAAAATAAAATTTGTTCCAAGCAAAACGCACATCTTCAAATGTTTCATGACATCATAAAATATATCCAACCTCTTTTGGTTTTTGGCTTAAACCTCATATGCACAAAAATGCAAACCTTAAAGGAAGTGCTGATTTATTAGGTACTTTATTTGACTCTATAATTGCCTAGAATCGATCCCAAATAGTTCTCCTGTGTTCTTCGAGAGTTCCCTGCCCTTGAACACCAGAGAATGGTCATTCCCAGGCTCACCCAATGATGGGCTTACCTAGCAAAATGGGACACACACACACACACTCCAAATTGCACACCACTCTTGTGCAGGGGCAGCTTCAGCACATGTTTGTCTGATAATCATTGAACTGAATTTTCCAAAAGATTTTTCATCCTCCTTCACAAAAATGTGTTCTTTGCGAAAATTAAAAATTAAAAAAATTTCAGCATATCTAAAAATCATATAATTTATCTCACCAAGGTAGGCTACTACAGAATGTGAAAGGCATGAAGTTAACATGTAGCCTCATCTCCTTGGCCGGTGTTGGAAAAGGATTGTCATTTGTAGGTCTTCTAATGGAATCTACCTACATACTCAAACTACTTTTGACAACACCATTAACATGGTGATGGCACCATTCAATCAACACAAAGGCCAACTGGTAACAACTCTCTCTCTCTCCCCCACACCTCCCCCCCCAAACCACACAATAAGCACACCCATTGTTGTAACCATTGTGAATATCAGATCTGAACATCAAACCATGCTCTAATTATGTCTTGTGAGATTTCACACAAATTATACTTAATACTTGCCATAGCCTTGAGGCATGGATATTGATGTCACAACTTCCCCCTATCAAAATGTGAATGCAATCACAACATTACTAATTGAAATTGATCCAAACATTACTCCATGTTCTATGGAATTCATGTCGTGTGGCAACTCATGTCCCCACTTCAAGTGGTCGATTACTTTATATTCAAAAACACAATTTTGTTAAAATATATTCAATCACTGTACATGAAAGGCTGTTGGGTGAAACCATTCTTTTGATCACAAGTGGGTCAAAGTGGATGAATGGATATTAAAAAAACTGTCCAATCCCACCCTCCTAGGCATATTTAATTGATCTATAGTTGTATGTTTCTTGCGATTTCACAGACTCACATAAACTAACACGGAATAAAGTTATCACATAAAAGAGCTATTTGTCATAAAGTCACCCTGTCTTTGGTCCCTAGTTTGACCCCCTAATCACTTTTTCAACCTGAAATTGAATGTAGTTGTGGAGTGTGAGAAATTGAGTACTGTTTCATGAACTTGGGTATCAGTTCAGAAGATTTGCAGGATCTCATTTTAACAAGGCTTGATTGGAGGAGTAAGGTAAGGCCATAGGTTGAGGGTATTCCTGCAATAGGGGCTGGGGTCCTGAATGAGGGTTCTTAGGGTTTAGGGTTTCTTCTTGTCTCCTGTTTTGATCCTCACCTTCCAAAACTGGGGCCCAGTACGCAACGAATTACTCTAAATAACCATATTTTTGTGCCAAATTTTGCTAGCTTTCATTTTGACAGCTTTCAGTAATTCTTGGGATTTAATCAGTTGGCTTGTGTGCCTTAAGCCACAATTTACAATGGGGCTTGTATGGCACTTGACCCCTTGCCCTTGCCATGGTAGTTATATTTTTCTTAAGACCCTTTAGAATGCATTTTGTTTGAATTTAAACTTCAGAAAAAAGAGAATGATCACTAGAATAAGTTCTCTCTTTTTTTTCCAATTTTTTATATAGAAAATTAGGCAAAAATATTTCAAGATTTAACAAAATTAGTCAAGTGTGTTTTCTTTAATTCCAAAAATTTCTCAAATTTTTTTGTTAAGAAAATAAAAATATTGTCCCAAAAAAATCTCTGCAATAAAATTAGGCAAAAATGGACACTCAGGGTTTTGTTGTAAAAATTTCCACCTTTGGAAATAGGACCTCAAGATGAAAACAATAATTGGTGACAAAATGAACTTTGTGTCATCATCCCCGTTGGTTGATGACACAATAATTAAATAATTTTCAACATGGATCACACACCATAGTTGTTGCTTAGCACATATTCCACAACATTTTAAAATTTAGAAACTAGGAACATTTACTATAAATGTATGTTGTTGTAACTTGTCATATTCATTTGATCCTTGCAATCCTAAGAAAACAAATGGTACCTTCAAGTAAATTTCATCTATCCATTATCATCTATAGTCATATTTCATCAAGATTCCATGAATGAACATCCATGAATTCTAGGGGATGAATTGATTAATTTTCATTCATATATTTCTATGGATGATATTCAACACCATTTGATGATAACACCATTTCAATGACCATTTGATGTTAACATGGGGAGGTCACTTGTACTTTTGGGAAGCATATTAGGGAAAAAGATATTTTTTAATATGCAATCAAATAATGGCATATTTTTATCATATTCTAAGTATATTTTAAGTATATTTTCAAAATGAATTATTGGCATCTTATTTATAATATTTTTTCCCTAATAAGTTGCACCTTATATTTATATTTTTTTGCAATCATTTGTAATAAAATGGAAGTGACCTCCCTAGGGATGATAACCAGAAACATTTTTACTGTTGGATGGTGATCATAAGTAATCTCCTTTGCGAGGCAACAACCAAAAATTGTCTCCACTATCAGATAGCGACCAAAAATGACATTTGTCAAGTTGGATGGCAAAAAAAATTGTCCCCTTTGTTTATGGAAACTCAAAATTGAAAATGATCACCACCATAGATGTTGACTGAAAGTGCTTTCCAATTTTTTATGGCGATCAAATATAATCAACAACATTTGATGGCAATTGGAACTCTTTCTCATTGTTGGATAATGATGAAAAATAATCTTTGCCATTTTATGATGATATGAAATCATCTCCATTATGGAATAGATCTCCATTGTTTTATGGCAATCCAAAAAATTTCTTCACCATTAAATGGTACCCATAATTGATCAACATCATTTGATTTTGATCAAACTCATTTACATTGTTGGATGTGGTTGAAAATTGATGATCACTTCTTTTATGAAATTACAATTTAAAATGATCTTCCCATTGCCTTGTCATTTAATGGATGATGAGAAAAAATGTTTCCACCATTCAATCATGACTAATAATGATCTACGCCATTTGATAAAAACCAAAAGTGATCTTAACCTTTTGAAGGTGACTAAAGATGTTTTTTGCCATTTGAAAGTGACAAAAGATGTTTTTCTACCATTTGATGGTGTTTGAAAATAATCTTGACCATTTGATATTGAATTATATTCCTTCATTCAATGTTGACAAGAATGATCTCCACCATAGGATGGCAACTAAAAATGGTCTTCAACATTGGATGGTAACCAAAGTGGGTTGCATCATTGAATGGGCATTGAAAATGATATTTGCCATTCGATGGTGATGGAATACAATTTCCATTATTTGTTGGTGACCAAAAACAATATTCTCAAAGGCAATTGAAAATGTTTTCATTGTTCAATGGCAATTGGAAGTGAACTTTGTTTTTTTATGGTAACAAAAGTTGATTGCCATTGTTGGATGGAAATGAAAAATGATATATGATTTATGTGGTAATTGAAAATCACCTCCATCATAGGATGGTAACTAAAAATGACCAACAAATATTGCTATAAGATAGGGATTGCAAATGATCTTGAATTTTGGATTGTAGCCAAAAGTAATCTCCACTATTACATTGTAGCTAATTTTTTTTTCCATTGATCAATGGGCATCAAAAGCCATATCCAATGCCAACTGGCAATTGAAAGGTGTAAACCAAAAAATGGAATCCCCATTTTAGTCATGAAAAATTGTGGAAATCAATTCCCCTTTGGAATCAAATGGTCCTTTAGTTGGGTCATTTGGTGTTCATTAAAATACATGTCATGTCACTTGGGCACAATTCATGCATCCAATCATCCAATCAATGGTGTTAGATTGAACCAACAAACTTAATTTCATCATCAAAGACATGGAATGCTAAAGGTCATTTATTCATAAAAAATCATTAGTCAATTTTAATGGTCATCCATTCATCCATTTAGATAATGATACATCCTTGCACTTTTAGTTCATTTGATCTAACATCCCACATCATTCATAAGCATAGGACACCAAAGAAAAATGAACCTTGAACAAAAACCTTTTCAATTACTTTCATTATGTGATTAAATACATGTTTGCATGATATTTAAAAGAGCATTTACTAGAAGTGAGGCAAACTCCTGCTCGTTCAGGCGATTTGCCAAAGAAACCTATAACTAGGGATAAAATCAAACCACCAAGCCCTCAAAGGGTGGGACCTAAGAACAAACAACCTAGGGTAGCATGTCATGTGTAATTCGTAATGCCATTTGGAATGGAAAAGTGTCAATCTCAACATGTGCTATTACATCCAAAAGAATAGGGTGATCATCCTACTAGAAACGAGTGACAAGTGCAAGAACGATCAATGCCCAACATCCTAAGAATGCAGGGGTAGTAGTCCAAACTATGAAAAGGAGGCCAAACTTGCCCAAAGAAATAAGAAAAATGGCATGATGATGAGCTAGGTATTGATAAAACCATCAAAAGATCTCGCACCAAGTAACTTCTCCAACTAGTTATTGTACAAGTATCGAACTTAATGTAATGCTGCAAAATATTTGGAGATGGAAACACTATACAAAACAAGTAGCTAAGGAGCTAGGCATAACATAATGAAAACATCACAAAAATCACCTAAGGATCTACAAACATATCATCCCAAGATTTTTATGAAAAGCCTCGCCATAAATGACTCAACGAATAATTTGGATCCCATTGATGCGCCCAAAATACAAAAACCTGAGTCAAGAGTAAGGAAGTGATATAAAGTGGTCTAACCCCTGTGAAGACCAAGCTACACATTTCAATGGATGTATTGAAAGCTTTAATGCTGAAAATTCCTGCTCTAATTGTAAAAAAACAAGAACCACACCTAATGTAGGACCTACTGTATGTGTATCATTTGTCAACAAAGGGAAAACACAAGTAGGGTGGGCTATTACTATATGACAAAGAACGCGAAGATGAGTTGGATCAAACAACATTCCTCCCAATGGGTCCCCCTATTGTGTATTTGATTATAACAAAATGACTACGAGAACCCCATGTCAAAAGGCCTGAGAAAAATACAATGAGCGTACCAAAAAAATACTTTTTAAACTACTGAATTGAAGGTTTAAATATGTTATCGGAGGACATTGTTGACCACTTTGAAAAACTATTGAAATGATTTCAATAAAGATAGTGCTAACCATCATGTTAAGTTGATACTTATAACCTCAATGAGCCTCCAAATACCTTGTCAAGGAATCACCATCCTCAAACTGAGCTTAAAAACATTCTAAAACTTATTATATCAATAATCCAATGACTACCAAGAGCACAAAATTTCAAAAAATTCAAAAATCTTTTCTTTGTTTAACAACTTGCAAAAGACATTACACAAAATAATAACTACTCTTAATTGCCCACATAGTTTTAATGATTTTATTTGCCTTGCCTACCAAGGCAAGGATATTGTGTTTAAATTCATTATAGAGTATAGTAGCTTAATGGATTTTGGCCCCTAGGTAATAGGTCTATTTTTGAAAGATGATATTTTGGCTGGTGTTGGAACTTGAGATTAGTGAATTATAATATCTTGAAGGATTTTGGTTTCTTTTAGAGGATTTTTGGAAGATTATATTTCTGCATGGTGAAATATTTGAGTTTCCATAATTCTTCTTTTGCCTTACGATACTTTTTAATGTAAATGGCAAGGCCACGGTGTGACACAACCCCCTTGTTTAAATAGTCTCTCATCTTTTCGTATCCCAATTTTCATGTTTACAGAGAGGCTTGGAAAACAGTAAGCCATCTTGAATGTGAGAAACACTCCCAAAGGCCTAACTATGAGGTCACTTAAAGGTGAAGCAGATGTAAGTGTATATTATATGAAAATGTGATAGGATAAGAGACATGACTCAAGCTACATCTGTTGCACCTGACAGAAGACAGAAACGAAAGATATTGAGATGGTTTGGTATCCAAGAAATGGAACTTTTGTGGTAATCACCTTGTCCCCACAACAACTTATTAGAAACTGTGAAGAGTTCCGAGACAGGCAACTGAACAGGAGGCAAATGACGCAGGTAAAAAAGGACAAAATGCAGCTGAAAATCCAATTGACTACAGAGCTTTTTGGAGCCAACTGTCTGTCATGCATTGAACTCCTGGGCTAGAAGTTGCCAAGAACCCATTGCAGTGGAAGGCAATAATTGCACAAGGACATTGCCCTCTATGACCATTGACAACTCCCCCAACCATGAGCATGATGGAAGTTGGGAATGGTGGAAGTGTCCAGACTCCAAAGACATTTCTTGTGTTTGTTTGTTTGGGGGAAAAAGCACACAAAGTCCAAATCATAGATAAGATGTGTTGAATAAGGTACAAGGGAAAAACAACGTGCAAAAGAGGGTAGGTGTTTTAATTGGTGATTACCAGAGAACCCCTTGTTGCTTGTGACCTAAAATTCACCTAGTCACCTTGTCTTAAGTCTTTGATTCCAATTTGGTTCCCATTCAATTTGTTGGGCCATGCGTTTAGTAGGCAAGGATTAGGCATTCACTTAGGAATTACCTTCTATTGTCTATAATTCCCTTAATGCTAGGAGAGCCTTTGACAAAAGAGCATTGGTCCAGTTAATATTTTGATTCACATAATGTGTGGATTTCTCCTAATCATTATTCTTTTGAATTCTTTATTATTTGCAGTTGGTGTTTAGGTTTCATGGAGTCAAAACACATTTTTATTGAATGGATGCATAATGGTTTTCATGTGGGCCTTGGGTGCCTCTTTTTAGTCCCCTTACAAGACACAACGGAGAAGTCTTTACTGACCTCTAACCATTGTGCAAAATTTACATGTCCATATGCAAATCATGGAAACCATTACAGTATGGAATGTGACGGGTACATATCATTGTGTGTGTTTCATTGGCCCTTTGGAAAGTTTAGTGAGCCCAGTGCTCTAACGAGCTCACACAAATTCCTCAGAGTTACATTATTGGGCACAATGGCCTAAATCCAACATGTTCCATGATAATTAAACTGATTATTTGAGAATCTTGAAGATCTGATTGATTATTAGGTCACAACTGATAAGCAAATAAGTTGTGAGGATCAATTTTATTAGCAACCTACTCACAACTCTAGGTATCACTATTAGCTCCCATTGCCCCAATTTTTTCATAACCAAATTGCTTCTTGAATGAAAATATAATAACAACTCTCTTCATGAATGAAAATAACATATATCCATTTGAGATATTTCCACTCATGACAAAAAATAACAATAGATAAATATGTGCTGTGAAGTCAGAAACGCATAAAATGGTAATGACAAGTTGTCCAACTGACTTAGAATGGTATCGCAGGTCAGGTCGACTCGATTCTCGCAACAATCATTCATGCTTGGTAACCAGGGAGAGGCCACAGGTTACCAGAAATAACCCACAACTCAACTATTTCTGATAACCAGCAGCCTCTCTGAGCTTACCTAGTCCAAAAGTGATTCATTCACATATGTACTGGATACTCTCATGTTCTAAGAGAAGGATAATTTGCATGTGTCCAAGACATGCACAAAAGCTGCAACCACTCTTCTACTCCTCAGCTATTTCTGGCAACCAGTATCCTCTCAAGACTCACAGGTTACAAAGTCTATAATTTATTCACATATGTACTCTGGTGTTTTCAAGAGGAAGGGTATTTGGATGTCTCCAGGACATCTTTAAAAAAAAGCTGCAACCAGCCACTGGTCAAATACTCAGGTTCAGAAAAGTTTCTTTGTCCATTTAAACAGAACACTCACTATATTCTCAGAAGGGTTTTTTTGGCCCCTAGATGAGCATTTTTTCACTGTATGTGCTCCACGGAAAAGTTATGACTAATAATAAGTTATTGTGTCTGGATGTGATGAAATATAAACTATAAACATATAGACTGCAAACTGATCTGCCCTCTTGAAGAGGCTGATGCTTTTTCATGTTCCAAAATTAACAATTCATTCATTCATAACTCATATGGAACTTTTGGCACACAGGCCAAAAATGCCAACTACAAAACTACTATTATTATTCACCATGAGTTGCTAAATTGATTGTTGAAGAGAAAGTCAAAGCTGTTTGTGCTCAAAGGATTTTGCTTTTATTTACAGGAGCTTATGGCCATCTTGGCAGCTTGACCCCACTTTATGGTTTTAGTTACTTTCACTTGTGAACATTTATACATATACATTATACTCTCACATTATTATTATTGTTATGGACTAGGTAACCCGGGAGAGGTGAGGCCCTTGGTTCCAGGATTTAATCATACCTCCTGGGAATCAAGAAACACCTCTTTTCATATTTGTAGAGAGCTGTTATGAAATGTTCATCCAGGCAGCAAAGGGTTACGGAATCATTGGGCCAACCAGAACCCTCGGTGGTACCTTGTGCAAATTAGTAGGTGGCTAATGAAATGTGGGGTCAAATGTTATGGGTTGTAACTTGTTCACCAGACAGCAAATCACAGCATTGAGATTCTCACAAGAGATAGTTCTGTTATTGTTATGTGGTTCTGTGATTTAATTATACCCGTTTAGTTATGGGTAAAATTGGAAACCAAGAACCTCCAGTACAGAGTTATTGAACATTTTCATAATAGAATAATAAACCTTGGATTCCGGGTTTTTGAGAACTTTCAAAGAATTGGCGAAGTTTCATGAAAGAACAGAGGGTATTCAAGTAGGTTCTTTTGTTGTTGAAAACCAAGGAATCAAAACCAATTCTTTGATTGTGAGAACCACTAGTTAAGGGTCATATACCCAAACCTTACCCACTAGTTCTTTCATTGGAAAAAGAGAGAACCACCAAACCCAGATATATATATATATATATATATAAGCCATAGCCTTTACTATTATGAAGGCCATGGTAAGGTCATGGTATAAAAGTAGGGTTAGCAATGACTGACCACAAATAGCAATGATCATCAGCATCTTCTTTGTTTCTTTTATGGAAAATTGAAGCTTCTTCGCTCCACAGAGGGTGGGGGAAGTTTCCCCTCCAGTGACTGTAGAGCATACTTTCTGTTTACGTTTCTATTCACAACATGTTTCTCCAGATGTTTCTACTCCCCCAACAAATACAACCAAAACAGCAAGTGCCATCTCGGAAGTCCTCAAGCCAGGTAATTAGTACACACGTGTTGGGTGCTTGTGGGTGTTATGATGATTGCACTCTGGGGACTGACATTTGATTCAGACAGCCAATGCAGATATTGGAAAAAACAAATGTTCTGTTCTTTGCATATCTATCAAGCTTGACCTGCTACGGTATTGTGAGTGTGTCCATATCTTTCTCAAGCTTGCGCTACTGTAACACAAAAAAGAGTGACATAGCAAACCACTCTACAACAATGTGATTGACACGCACAACACATCTACCTGCTGTGGCAAGACATATCCTTTTATTAAATCCTCAGATGAGCAAATATGGGATTCACAAACAAAACTTCCAACAGTTGCCACTGAAATTTTTCAGGAGAGTGCCAAAAGAAAACTTCTTTGATAATATGATGAAACATTGCACCACATAAACTATTCGTGTTCAGAGAGACTTCTTGTTACACAACCTCATACATACTTCACATATGTTGCATTTTCCTTAACTCTATGTAGCACATAAATCTGAATGCTATAAGCATGTCAACTCCCTCAATGTTTTGGTGTCATAAGAGCATCTAACTCTAACCCCATTCTTCATGCAATGCTCATAAAATCTGCAATCCCAAATGATCACCAAATTGCAAACATCCACCCAAATAATGTATCTCTTATCCCCCAAGTTCTATTTTTAGCAATACCCCAATTGCATCTTAAGGATACCCAATAGAGGCTTCGTGAATCCATAAATTATGAATTGACACTTGTCAACTTATGTCAAGACTCTTTTCATTTTTACAATGCACCCCCTATCCCCTCTATATGCTTCTCAACTAAGGCTTTGACCTCCTTGAACTTGCATCATTCCCACAACATTCATCCTTATTCATATAGTTGTTACAACTTTAAGCTCACTCACAATTCTAGATAACAACAATTTTTTATTTTTTGAAAGAGTCTAAAAATTCAAGGTCTACCAAACTCACAAAATCATCAAAACTAAAGAACTTGATCACTTTCCTCTAAAACTTAGGTCTTTTTTTTATGCCATCACCAACCTCCTCACATTTGTTTTCACAAGCACTAGCAACCACCCACATTCATCTCTCCACTATTGTTTTCATAAATTCATCTTCATCCTCATGGCTTTGTGTCAATGCAAAAAATTAAAAACCCATTTGTTACAAAATCAAAACACACAAAACAACAAATACACGCAATGCACCTTTGCCACTTCAATGTAGCTCCATAAAACTTCTTCAGTTTTCATCTTTAAAAAAAAAAACAATCAAGTGTCACTCCTCTTTCCTTAGCTTTAGTGGAAAAGTAATGTCAAACCCTAGTTCACATTTTTACATTGAATTTTGTTTTCAAAAAATTTCACATCACAAGTTTTGCATCTATTCCATTTCTAGCCACACTACAATTACTCTATGTGCATTAATACATGAGGTTGTATAGTTCATTGAAGATAAATTGGCTAACCAAACCACTACTATTTATGTGATTAAATTGGAGCTTTTGAGCAATTCTAGATGGTTTTTTAATTTTCTAATGCCCTCCTATTCCATTATTTAATATTTTTGAAAATCCAACAAACTTAAATTTCAATTTTTTAAAATTTGAAAAATAAAAAAATGTTCGATTTTGGAATCTCAAATTTCAAATTTGCAAGTTTTTAGTTGGGTGGGTTATCACTTGGTCAAAAAGTAACCAATTATATATGATAGTTTTTTAATCTAAAGAACCCAAGGTTGTTACAAGATCCAAGCATTTATTAGGACACAACGTGTCTATTTGGACACTAACATTGTGCAACATCATGTCAAAGAGGGTCAACTTAGGTCAATGTAAGGTCAACATAGGTCATAACCTAGATTGGGTTGCCCAAGATAGGGTGTAGGATGACTAGAACTTGCACCATTTGGTTTCCCTAAACCTTATGGCGACCAAAATGGCAATCCATTGGCAATTAAACCTATTTTGGTTGTTAGAGTTTTCGATCACTACATAACAACTAGCAACTAAACTATGATGATGGAAAAGAAATTGACATGACTTCTTTAAAAAAAATTGGGGTGAAATTTCATTTTTTTAAACAAAAAATTTGAGAAAATTCAAGAATTGTGTTTCTTTTGAATGTAAATTCAACAAAATTTCCTATATTTTGATTAAATTTCATCAAAATTTCTACACCAAAAAATGAAAAAAAAGACAATGGAAGGCTTCCATTTGCATCAAAAAAAAAATTGCTTCAAATGAATATTTATGGAATCTTTTCTATTATTTAACGTCTGTGACATTTCATCCTAGAGCATTTTGTATCTTCACATGGACACATGGATTTTCCAACATGTCAAATATTGGCAAGGAAATAATTTAGGGACATGAAATGATTGGATGTGTGTTACATTTATGCCTTTAACATGTGCACAAGGAAAATTACAATATCAATGACATTATGATTATTTCACAAAACTTCATTTTATTAAATTAACAAGTTTGAAACATGTCACTTCCAAAAATTCATATGAACGACACCAAATGTCATATGCACCAACTACAAACAATCTATGGTAATTGGCTTTGTGAACAATTTTAAAGTCGAATCCAATTGTGTGGATGCCCCATCAACATGCACACACCATGTTACATGGGTTTTTTACGCCTTTGGATTTACCTCATACATATCATGAATCACCTTGGTAAATGATTTCTTGGTTGAATTGTTAAAAAAAATATTTTACATCCTAGTTTCACCTCATATGACATTTGCTTCAAACTTTATAATTGTCAAATGTCATTTCGCCATGTGTTGAAGTGAATTTGTAGTTCTTGATTCACCAAGAACAAAAATAATTTTGGGGCCACCCGCTAATGCACTTTCTTCATGTTAATGACATCTTGCTCCTCTTGCATGCATTCAACTTCACCCCAATTGACGCGCTCCCAAGTCCCAAGTTAGCCCCAAGTTGGGCTAACTCACTCAAGTTGCGGAATTTCTGGGATTCAGGGCACGCTCCCAGCTTCCAACATTAAAGGGGAGGTAAGAGGGGCATGCTGAAAGCTCCGGGATAGACTATGAAGAGGGACAAGCTTACTCAATTACACGGTCTTGCATCCAAATCCAACCCACAAATGGGTTAGAACTCATTCTACACCTTTTTGGTGTTAGGACAAGCCACGGGCTAACTTGGATTCACTTGACCCACCACGGCCCGGACTCGGGGGAAGCCACCACCTTCCCCCATATAGTATTATCTATAGCTCTCCACGGGACTTGCATCCAAATGGCTCTTTTTCCTGGGATTCCCAAAGTGGAGTCCCGAAACTGTCTTGGTTTGGACTCCCGAAACTTTGGACGTTCATAACTCCTTGCCCCAAACTCGGATCGGGACGAGGTCTAAACCAAAGTTGTATCTCTCGTCAAGAGCTTTCCAACGATGTGTTGCACTTCACCTGCATGCACGGGAATCGGGTCGATTCCCGACTTTTAGTGGTCGGGAGTCAAACTGCCATTTTGACTCCCGGCCCTTCTTTCGACCATAACTTGTGCTGCAGATGTCCAAATGGCTCATGCGAGGCCATTTTGGACATCTACACTTTAAGACCTTTCCAACGGTACCAAGAACGCCCCAATGCAAGGTGTTTTGATCCCTGCAATCACGCTCTGAATTTGCAGGAATCTCAAAGGACCATTTTTGGGAGTGTGAGTGGTGACCTCACAACTCCCTCAAAGTGGGGTTGCGACACCAATTGCACACAATATCTGGTTTATTAAGTGAAAACAAGATGATGTTGTCCTTTACCAAATCATTGTGCAAAATCCCATTATGGTGTGTTACATTCATGATTCATTCAGGATTTATGTTATTTGAAAAAGTCCAAGACAATTTCCTAAAATTGTCACATGGCAATCCGTTTAAGGTCATTCACTACAAGCTTCTATCACTTTTAAGAATTGGTTGATAAAGTGCTCTCACCCATAAACATTTTTAATGCTCTTGTTTTTGCATGGTTTGTGATGGCACATTAAGAAATCTTCCATGTGGATCATTCAACGTCTGTAATAAAAGGTTTAGAGGTTTAGGGTCAAATTGTCCCCCTAAAGGTTGGTTGGATGACATCACTTTAATTTAGGATGCCCAAAAAACCAAACTTTCCAAGCATTGATTGTGATGAACAACTAGAACTTCGAAAGGTCAAGGATTAAAATATTCCATATTTTTGTGAAAAGGCAAATAAAACCCCTCACATATCCAAGGTTTTAGCCTCTTCAAATCACTTGAAGTTCTAAGCAATAGTTGTAAATGTGCAATTAAAGACATAAAACCCAAAGGGAAAGCAACAATAGAAAAATGAAATGAAGATCCATTTTTTGAACTTCATATAATCTCAAGCCAATTTGGTTACCATAGGATGACCAAATGTTCATTTAGTCACCATCAAATTAAAACATGTTTATTTAGTTGCCAAGTTTGGACAACTAGCAATTGAAAACTATCATGGCCATCTAGTGTTGACCAAATTGGTTGCAGTCATTTAATGTCAATTGAAAATGGAAAAGGTTGGCAACTAAAATGATACCACAATTGTTTAATGGTGATTGAAATGTCACCAGAACCATCCAATGATGATTAAAATGTCACCATAGCCGTCCAATGGCGACAAAAATGTCACCATAAACATCCAATGGCAATGAAATTGAAATATTCGACTTTGGTTGAAATGGAGGCCTTTTATTTATTTATTTATTTATTTATTTTCCCCTTCTTCTTTTTCTTCCTTTTTTTGAAAGGGGAGAGGGGGATCATTTCTCAAAATCTAATAAATGGCTTAAATATGTGAAAATCATCCACAATAATGTCTAGAGGTTCAAGCAAAAAAAATTGAAAAAACATTCATGGATAACATGTACAACTTTTTATATCAACTTGTGGGGGAATACCACTATCCTTTTATTTACAAAAATGTGAATTTTTGCATTCTTAACAAAATTATGTACTTCCATCATGGACATTATTCTTATCTATGGTTGTATTGTGTTGAAATAGTCATGTGTGATAAACATGAATTTCTATGGGGATGTCCTTGTATGATAAATCTTTTGGCATGTTGATAACATCCAAAACATATACTTTTTCAAACACACATGACAAATATTTGACATCCACACCCTTGTAATCCTAGGCTACAAACACTTGCTCCCCTTCCATGATTTGTTCATTATTAACATATAAGGTCAATGGGATCTCCTTAAATCCTTTGGTAATCAAATGACATCCACATCATATTTTTCCTCTTTCCAACTTGTGAAATACATGACATTTTATTTTTTTGTATTCCCATGTAATGATGGTGTTATTGTCCTAACTATGATTGTCATTAAGTGTGATGTTTGGTTTGGTTTGCTTTCATGCTCTCATCTTGATTACTTGACATGGTTGGTTGCGCTTAAAACACAAGGATAATGCAAATTGTTACAAGGACCAAACACTTTTTTCCAATTTTGGTCGCTATTGGATGGCTAGAATGAGTTGAGGACATTCTAGCTACCTAATGGTGATGGAAATCAATTTCGATTGCCTTGAAGTTGGTTTAGGGTTTAAGATGGCTATCAAACTTATTTTGGTTGCCATACAATAACTTGTTGTTCTTTTAACATCTCGGCCATCAAATGGCAACCAAATCGTGACCAATTGTTCAGGACTAGGGCCGAAATTCATGCCTTCTAGGCAACCAATGACAATTGAAACTAATTTAGGTTCACATATATGTCATTTCAAATGGTTGGTCCACTATAAGAATCACACTTGAGTTATTGTTAGTATTTCATTATCTAATGTGTGAAGATTTTGTTTGTTTATAGCGATTGGTGTCGCACATGTGGAAAAAAATGGGACCCTTTTGGAGGATGGTGAAGTTCACGATGCCACTTGTGAAAACAATTCCAACCCTATTTTTAAGATGAAAAAACCTCATTATAGTTCAAGGAATTGTTTTTAGTTTGTTAGAACCTTTGGTTTGATTTTAGACCCATTTCTTCACATTTTAGGATTCTTAGTTCTCAGTTCTTCAAAAAAAATCCTAGGCAAGTCCAATTCCAAACTAGATATGATTTTACCTACCTACAGATAGCCCAAAACTGATTTTCTTTTAGTGATTAGCCCTTCGCAAACAATAAAAATTGACAACCTATATCACCTACATGCCTAAACCAAAAGAAAAAGAAAACTTGCATGCTTGAGCCATGTTCTAAAAATAACAACTACATTCTTAATGCTACTCCTAATTTTATTATTAAAAAAAAGCATACCTAAATTGTTTCTCACATTGACAACATTTCTTACCCCAGCTGGGAAAATAAATAAATAAATAAATAACTCTGGACCCTAGATAAAACCAGTTTAGGTTCCAGTTCCAAGTCTAGTTCTAGGTTTGGTTTTGAGGCTGGTCCAGGGCTAGTTCTTAATTAATTTTTCAAGATTTTGAACCAACAGTTCGAGTACCTAAGAACTGGGATCAAAACCATCAGTTCTCACCCACCCAAAGGAAGAAGCATACAACATTGGCATATATCTGGCATTGAGATTGTTACAACCCTAATAGTGGGTATTACCTCAAGTCGTTACCAAGTAGGTACTGGTATGAGGCTGATATTACCTCATGTCCATACCAAGCAGGTACTGGTACGAGGCTGGTATTACCTCAAGTCGTTACCACGTAGGTACTGGTACGAGGCTGGTATTACCTTAGGCCATACCAGGCACGTCAATTCTTTGATACTAGGAGTAATATCAGTCCATATACCAGGGTTCTAAATGGTACTGCCCAGCACTAGTTTGACAACATTTGGTTGCTGTTACTTGATGTAGAGGCAGGAAATTTTTATTCAAATACCCCAAAAAAAGTACTGTAAACAGCTTTGAGGATTATTGGTTGCGAAAGAAATCAACCAAATTTGAGTTGAAAATTTGTGTTTCTGAGTGCTTTAGTGTAGTACCCTGGACAAACCAAACAATGAGGATAGGTGGTGTCTGTTGTGTATCTACCACTGTTTTGCAGGTATTAGAAATGGGCACCTTGAAACACCTGCCAGCTTTCAGGGTGGTTATCGTACTACCTTTTCAGGTTCGGCAAAAATTATATTATATTTGAAAATGTTGAAATTAAAAAAAATTAAGGTCCCTTCCTGCTGAATTTTTTAAAAAAACTATTATTTATTGATGCCAAAATTTCGTAGGATTCAAGAAGATGTTATAGGATAGTTTTAGGGATTTAGTATGTATATTATTCCATGTACTTTAAGTGATTTCAGGCAGTTGTTGAATATTTTTTAATTTAAATGAAGTTTTGCCGAAAATTCAAAATAATTTTTTTCTGATGTCGAATTAATTTTTTCAAAATAAAATAATTATTTAGCAGTGAGATGCCGAACCTGAAAAGGTACACCGATATTTGATCTCATACCATTGTTTTCAAAAATCAGAGAACCAGTCCTGATATATAACCACATTTATTTTATTTTTTAAAAAATCAATGAAAGAACTGCCATATTTTTTACTGGTTCTTTCATGAAAACCATAGGTTTTTTTGAGTTTTTGAAACAGCCAGAACCAAAGGTCCTTTAATTCTGAATTTTTATTTTAAAAAACTGGAATCAATGGTTATTTGATTTCAAAATTTCAAAATACCAGAACCAGGGGGTTATTAACAAAATCAAATACATGCATGGGCATGTTCTCTAATTCGAGATATGCGTGTCGCCACCCCATATGTACTACTACTCTATTTTCTAACAAGATTGACACTTTAAGGCAATCTTGCAACCAGCAGCCTCCCTTGCTACAAAATAATTGATCAACCTAATTGCAATAATCTTGGTAAAAACAGGAAAAATATCATGGTCAGTGTTTTTGTCCCGACAATTTTTTTCCTTTTTAAATAAAAAATTTGGGGAAAATGGATTTTTTTTTTTGTCCAGTGCAAATTGGACTAATTTTTCTAATTTTTTGGGGTAAATTTGCTAGATTTTTTAGATCATATTATGCAAGAGAAAAACCCCAATCCATTGAATCATTTAAAACTAGTCATAATAAAGAACACTTGTCAAATTTCTAAAGAGAAAAATCTTTGATAGAAAATTACAATTTTGATAGAAAATACTTCACAAACTTGTCTCACATTTCAGAGACATATTGGATCTTTGATGGTAGCACCATTGTGTGGGATTCATTTGGATGACATGTGTGTGTGTGGTAAAGCCTATGGTGGGCGCATTTGAAAAATAAGTGGCCAAGGACAAGGTGGTAGTTGAATTCAGCCCCTGAGTTTCACCCATTGGAAAGCATTACACCAAGGTTATCATGAACCTATACACATGTAGATCATGATCAGGTGGAGTAGGTGGGGAAGGGATATTATGCCTACTCCCTAAGCACTGGATGGACCTTATGTTTAGGGTAAAGCCCTAGGGTGGGGGCATTCTCAAAATAAGGAGGGGCCTAGGATGAGGCAATAGCCAAGTTTGGACCCACATTTTGGGGATGTTCCCCACCCATGGGCTTTACCTATTGGAAAGCATTTGACAAAATTTATCTTGAACCAAACCTACCAAGATCACAAGGTGTATGAATCAATGTTTTATTTTGTTTTGGAAAAATTTGACATTTGGCTATTGTTTTAGCCCTTCTATTGCTCAATTGGCCAATAGTTGGAATGAATTGGAGCCCAACAGGCTATGAATTTTTTTTGTAATGGATTTTTTGGCTATAAGTATTAGATTGTTGTATGAGATTTGGCTATTGCCAATTCTCACAAGGAGAAATCTAGGATACCTTCTACTAAATCAAAGAGAATTAGACTCTAATTAGTAATAACTTGTGAGGAAATTGAACCCTTAAATTGCCCATTGTAGCACAAGTGGCTTGCTTACAAAAACAAATAAATTAGTTCAATACAAAATCACTTTCAATTTTCAAGTTTGAATAAAAGAACTTGGAAATGGAAGGTTGAATAAGAAGTGGTATCCATTTGGGATCATCACTTCATGTACCCAAAAAATCAAAAACTATCCAGAAAGTCTAAACTCCAAAGATTCCATAGCCTTAAATCTAAACTCACACACCATAGCAAGGGCATTTTGCTTGCCATTCATTGTATGAAAAAACATACATAAAATTATGTAGAGTATACAACTTTTGGGAAAACATTCTAACCACTAAATCTTGATTAATAGTGAATCGGTTGAACAATTTAGATTTGCAAAATGCCAAATACTTGAAGCACCACTCATCTTTTACATTACCAAGCACTTGCACCATTGCAATTTCAGCCAACTTGAAATACTTTAGAAAAGAACAAGTAAGCACTTTAAATGCTAAAAGAGTGCATTAGAGAAATGTCAAAGGATTCACATCAAATGATTTAGCCATGGTAGTGCATGCATTTGATTTCATGGCTAACTTGAATAGAGATTGTTGAAAGTCAAGGAATGGTGAATAGAACCTAAGGCACCCAAATATCATTGTTACCTAGCTTCTTCGAATGGCAAAAAATTACCTTGATCACATCCAAGTGTTTTTGAAAACTTTCTTCTACATCAAATTACAACCAATGTTATGGGTATACCACATCTAGACTATCCATGATGCCATGAATAGGAAATTTCCCTTGTAATTTTGTAATAAAACAATCAACAACCTTTACAACCCCCAATGCCCACAACTAATTTCCAAATCTAATTTAATTCATGATAATGCAATAAAACATACTCCAAAATCTAGAATATTCAATGGACAAAATTAAGACAAACTTGAAATAAAAAGAGGCAATTATTTTACGTTTACATTTTACCTCCACTTTTGTGATGACTATAACATAAACGTCCCTTGTGACATAAGACACTTCATCAATTTGCAAATTCAAATGAATAGCCCAAATGTGTTGCTAGTTCACATCGAATGCCAAATGCTCTATGCCTATATTCAAATATGTCATCCGATGCATGATTATGGAATCATGTTTAATAACCAGTAGAGCCTTATAACCTTCAAATGCATCAAACTTGAGCCTTGTGTTCAAATTTGTGTACAACTCATAGATTTCCCCTTGGCATACTTTTGTTGTAGCCATAAAGTCACAAAAAAAATGCAACTGTTGAATTTAATAAGATTGTAGACCGATTACAACAATGGGAGAATGGCAATAAGCCCCAACAAAATCTGCACATCACAAAGAAAGTCAAAGTTTGCCTTTGCCTTGTTATTAGTAGGAACATTAAGTGCCATCTTCATCAACAAAGTTCTATACTCTACCATAACATGCCAGATAGGGGACAACGTAGAAATTCAATGTGTTTTTAGATTTTTTAAAATCTTGGCCCCCTTGGGTTCCATTAACTCTACAAGTTTTGAAAATTCGAAATGCCTCTTAAGGCTCTTAGAAAAGTAGTTGTACAAGTTTTGAAGCAAACCCTCAAATCTATTAACCATTTGCAAATGTGACATAATCTGAATTCCCAGTTTGGTTCTATGAGCCACATAGTGAACCCCCATAAAATGTGGAGCCCAACCATCAAAAATTTGTTAAGTAACACCTAATTTAGTGCCTTGAAAAACAAAAACCCCATCAACTCCAAATGTCATAAACCTACTACCAATCAATTTTCTATGAGACCTCCTTGATGCACCAAAGCTTGCATAAGGATTAGGGTAAGATTATTAGCATTTGATTTAGGCACTACACATTCTAGGCACAAAAAAATTAGTAGTTTCAACCAATTTTGAACCATATAAACATGAATTAACAACCAACTTTGGTTTTCAATTGTACTTGCCTCATCACAAATAAATGACACATATTGGGTTGCTCCAATAGCAAATTGTGTTGCTTCCAAAATAATACCATGCATATGTTGAACCATAACCCTACCAGAATTGTTTGTCCAATGCATTTTAGGGCTCTTTTCAAGATTCAAAAAATCAAACAAGTCTTTTTGAACTTCATATTCAAACATAAGCATGTCATGTTTCAATGTGTGAAACATTGTAGCAAATTGAACCAATTTTTTATGCTTCTCACCAAGCAACCCATTAGTCACTTGTAAAATAGATTCTCTCCCTTTAGAAGCATAAACAACTTGATTTATGTTGTGTTTACAATCATTGTTAGTATACCATTCCCCTTTCTTCACCCCTTTCATAGGTTTATCACCTTTCCTCCGACTAGCATGTTTCTAGTTCATGAATACCATTTTGTAATTAAAATTTTGTCTTTATGCTCAACTTCTGAGCAAATTTTGCACTTCACAATGGGCGTAAGACCCTCAAACCCCACCTACAACTTAGCCCAAGGTAGCTTGGTTGCCCAAGAAACTTGAAACTTCCATTTTGACTCATAAGTTCGGGTTTTGTTAACTTCTAGTGGTGACAAGTTTTCTTCCAAAATTTCCACCACCTCTTATATTGAATCAACATTAGGAGATTCTGTAAACAAATCTAGACCATGTAAAAAAATCAAAGGTATTTTAATGGTAGACTATTTACCTTTCAAGGTGGCAAGGTCATGCACAAATTGAACTTGATTGCTACTAGAAGCCAAGTTAGATGCAACTAGTGGAACACCATTGCTAGGGTTTCATGAGTTGTAAAGTATTTGAACTTGAAAAGGGGGGTGGTTTAAGTGGTAATATTTTCACACAAAGTCGCATTGCAAAAATTCACAACCGAATGCCTAGTGGCCCACCACCACAACCACAACACACTACACAATGCAAAATTTTGAAATTTGCACTTTAAACACACAAACCAAAAACAATCAAAGTTATCTTCAAACTACCACCAACATTTGCCACAACTGACCAACACCTGCCAACATTTCAAACCCATAGAACTAAAGAAAAAAACACTATATGCACCCTATAGTAGGTTGCAACTTGCAACTTGCAAGACCTTTACATCACATCCAAATTCCAAAAATTGGAATGATGAAGGGGAATTCACCAACTTGAAAGGCTGAAGTTGGAGAGTCAAGATTCAAGACAGGGTTGATTGAAAAACCTTTGCAATGTGCACTATGAGTTTAGGATGTACATAAAAAATTTATAGCCATAAATGACAAGTCATGACTCATGATCAATCATCAATGATGAGTCACAAGTTACAACATCAACAATCAGATTTGAATTTTGATATGATTTGGAGCTCCATCCTCCAAGTTATAGTCTATCCACAACTCCACCTTTCAAATCCCGGTTCCCAAGTTTTAACTTCCATTGTAGTTTGCCAGATGTAGCATCCAAATCCATCATCCATAGACCATGATTGATTGTACTTTGCACCCACAACATTCCCAATATAACATTGTTCAATAGTCAAACACTATCATAATTCATTGCATCTCGCAAACTTTAATGTCTAAAGTTCGTTGCTTTGGTACGACACAAGTCTAGGACTCAAAAAATTCAACATTGAAAGCAAATGTGCTAAGAAAATCTCACACAATCACAAACAAGGTTTAACTTTGAGCTCCAACCTTTGTTTAAAATTTTTAACTTCTAAGTTTTACTATACATTGGAGTTGGTGAAACACTCCTACAAATGAGAGAAATAATGGTGAAGGTTTTTGTGAGGGAAGAAAAGGGTTTGGCAAATGGTTTGGATGCAAATGAAAAAGGTGGCAATGATCAAATGGCTAAAATAGGTAAATAGGCGAATTAAGGTTTGTTGAAAACATACTTTGGCGACATGTTGGTGTTTCTTTGTCATAGGACATGCGAAATTTTTTACAATGCAATCAGGTTTTTAAATCAACTTTTAGGGTGTAATGATGTTTTTAGGCGAGAAAGGAACAAAATTTCACCCTGAAATCTAAGCTTACAAGTGGCTGGCCTTGATCTTTTAGAAAATTTTGGCAAATTTTCACCAGAAAACACTAGCATGAATAGGATGGTTTTTATGCCTACTCAATAGTGGGAGGTTTCTTACAACTATAAATAGGCATAATTTCCTTCCCACCCTTGAGTAAGCATAATATCCCTCCCAATTGCTAGTAAGGAAATTCATTGATATAATATACCTTCCACATACACTGTCCAAATTTGTCGTTTTGTTAGTGTTTTGCATTCGCTTGAGTTTTCCGTTCTTTCTTTTGTGTCATAGTTTGAAGAGATGAATAGTTTTTACAATAAACGAAATTAAGATAATAGTAAAAAAATTCATACTACGATGACCAACTTCTTGACTAAAACCCATGACTTGGGAAAAATGCTTCAAGGATTAATCCAAGCTTATATAGTGTTAATTCAAAAAATAAAAATAAAAAGTAGAATTATTAATATTTTAGTAGTGAAATTAAATGACCATTAAATTAAAATTAAAATATTGATTTAAGTATTAGTGTACATTTCATAATTTTAAAATATATATTATTAAATTGATAAACCTCCACCTTTTTTACCATTATTTTCACCTCTTTTTCACATACATTTTTTAAAAAATAATTTCAAAATGAAATTAAATATAAAATTTTATATTAAAAATCATAAATTTTAAATTTTAAAATGATCATAAAAATATAATTTAAGGCATCTTTTAAATTTAAATTTATCTTTAAATGATTTTGGATGTTTTTTTGAAAATTAATTCACAGTTTCCATTTATTTGTACATTAAAAATGATCATTTTTCACATTTATAAAATTATTTCTCATGTACATAAATGATTTTAAATATATATTACATTCTTTGTCATTGTAAGTGTTTAAAAAGGATAATTTATTTAATTTTCTCATTTATTTATTTACAATGTATAAATCATAGGTATAAATAATGAAAGTAAAAGTTAATGCAAGTGAAATCGTAATATTTGGAATTTAAAAAAAACAATGAATTTTCAAAGTTTAAATTATAGGATATATATGGCAATGAGGGTGGAGGTTTATCAATTTAATAATCAACTTTTAAAATACAGAATTTATAACCATTTATAAATAAATAGTCAAATTAATGTGTAAATTTTAATTTTATGATCATTTAGTTTCACTTTGAAAGGAACCTTTTCAAAGGATACTATTTGAAGGAAGAGATAAAGATAATGGTAATGGACGTTGAATGGGTATATGAAAAATATTATAAAAATAAAAGTAATGGTAAAGGTAAAGTTAATGTGCTTTTTTATATCCATGCAGGTAGAGAAAGGGTGTAAGGTAATAAGGCTTGGAAGATTCATTTCCTAGGGCACACAAGCTAATGTCATACCGTCATGAATGGCTTGAAGCCATAAACTCTGGATTTATTTCATTGAAAAAAATTAAATGGTTTATTTGATAATTAAAAAAATTCTTCTAGGCATAAGATCCATCCCACTCTTAAAGAGGTGTAAACCTCTCCTCCTTTTCTAAGAGGGTTATTCAAGAATTTAAGGTGCCCTAAGGTGCCCTTCAATGACACTTAGAAAATTTCTCTAAGTATTTTACACTGATGTTATGAGGATGAACAAGAATGCCATATATTCCAATAGTCAATTGTTTTGTATCTAAAAGAAAATCTCTTTAAGTCATATTCCATTTTTGTTAATAGGGTGGTAATTTTCACTTTTTTCCCTCAAAATATGGCAACGTTGTGCCATTCTCCCCAAAGATCCTTCCTAGGATTTGTCTTCCTTTGTTTTGTCACCAAGTGACAAAATTCTGCCCAAAAAAGAAACATTATTCCACAGTACATGATATCCTCTTCCATAAATGAATTTGCATGTGTTGTAAATTTGCTTTGTATTCTGCAATGATTCTTATGAAATGGATATCATGTTTGACATCTACGTAAGCCTTCCAAGGCAATATCATTCTCATTGTGGATGTAAGAGTGCATGATGAATATTTCATTTTGCTTACCTTTCTTTAGTAGATCACATTCTACATTGATAGATCAATCAAGACGCTTCATTTAATTTGGCTCGTACTTTTGCTTTTTGTGTATCTAGTTTGGAAACTTCTTTTTATCAATATTTATGTTCTTGGTTCACATGTCATGAAAAACACATAACCTTCATGAAACATTTGGTTTCAAAATGGGTTTAAAGCATCTTTAGTGGCAATTGTAAAATGGCATGCATGTCAAAATTTGGATAAATTCCGTGTCACAATGATGTGACAATGGGTGAATAACTCTTGTAAATTCATAGGATACCATGGGTGTCAAAAGACCTAGGGAAAAGAAAATAATTCCTTCTAGTCAACTGGCCATAGTGCTGAGTCACACATTGATTGCTATCCATAGTGATTGGCCAATGTTTGGCATTTAAATATTGCTCTCTAAGTGTATATTGTCCAATATCTATTGATTATTAGTGGGGGAAGGACAAACCTATAATATTAGATTAAACATTGTGACAAATAGTAATATTGTCCCAAATACAATACATTGCTCCAGATGCTCTTACAAATACAATAAGGTATGTTCAAAGTGTGCGATGAGCACTTGAAGGGTGAAACATGATCTTTTTGAATTCAAAATTCCTTTTAACCATTCCTACAAATGATTTTGAAGTTATCCATGTTAAAGGAAGTACAAAAAACAATAAGTCTCCTATATTTGACAATGCAAGCTATTGTGAGCGCACCATGATCCATGTTCAACTTTTCAATCCCCAAAGTTGCCATGTGGGGTTTTAAGTTGATGCACTGCATGTTTCTCAATGTTGGAAAGTTGGGTTGATGTTGCTTAAAGATTGAATCACTGTGAACTTGACAACTAGTAATATTGATTGTTACAAGTTCCTATAGCGTTGGCAAACAATATATAGATCCAACACCATATCACAGAAGATATATTACAAAGTACTTAATATGAAAAAAAGATTGCATGGAGGTGAACACAGTAAATTTCATAGTCAAGAATTTCAATTTGTTGGTCACTTAATTATTTAATATTTGATCTTCTGCAAAAAAGCATTTGGTCACTTTTTCTTTTCAAAAAAAGGGGAAAAAATTTCCAAATCATCAAATTTGGCTAAATCTTCCTAGGATGATCACCACTTGGGCTACATAAAACCTCTTCAATCAATACAAGTACATAAAAAGTGAGGCTAATGTATTTCTGAAAGCTCCAGATTCAAGATTTGGATCTACCCACTTGGTAGATAAAATCCCTCAAAGCAGTTTCATGTCCAAATCCAATTGAGAGCTAGACTCTCTCTGAAAATCATTTTACAATTGAGCAGAACGAGAGTGTCTTCAGAAGTCCCACCTTGTTTCAACTTCAATATGTATTCTATCTACATATTAGACCTGATAAAGTTAAACCCTGATGCTAAAGTCATGTCAAGGCCTGATGCTAATGATCAGGTGTGAAAATGGTTTTGCAGCAGCAAACTTGCACAAACCTTAATGATTTTCCCAATGTTTAGTTTTCAGTCTGTCAGTTGCATCTGGGGGGGATGATCAATTTACAGAGGTTGAATGATTTTTTGAATCTGAGAGTTGGTCAGCCAGTGTTCTTGATAAAATCAAATTTGAGGGACTTGCCCTGGAACCCAGCAACCATGGAGTCCATAAGGCAAGCCATAAGGTAGATCTGCACGAGCTAGCTCAGTGAAGTCTGATCCATTGAGCACAATGATGAAGCCACCACCAGTGTCATCACTCACCAACGAAATTACAACTCCTGTTGCAAACAGTAGTCACATGCAGACCACATGAGTCGTCACACACATGATATGTATTCCAAATTTTCATCAAAATTCATTTGAATATGTAAGTGATCTTTTCACTCTCGTATGCTGCAAGTATCCGACACCAGAATCTAGCTAGCTAGTTGTGATCAATGGCCTGCAACTTAGATTTTGGTCAAGTGGATCTCGCTTAGAGCTCTAGCAATGTCTGAGTCGTTAGTAGTGAGCCAAAAGGATTGCAGGATGTTAATTCAGAGACCAAAAATTCAAGGGTTTAGGTGGTTCTACAGTTCTAATTAGTACTCATGTACTGAAAAGGAGTACTGATCTTCTGCTTCATTTCAATTTAAACAGCTGCAAAAACAAACCAAAAAATTTTAATTTTTTTTTGAAAGATAACAACAGATTTGCAGATTGTGGATTTCCTACTAATTTTGTGTTAACTTACCATCATCTTCTGCAACAGCTCCTGGTCTAGGAACAAAAAAAGGCTCTGTTGGGATGCCACCAGGATGATACCAATTCTTGGCGGTTTTCTCCTCCAAATCAATCTGAAATATGCAACACAAAAAAAGAAAAAAAAAACAACAACAACAACAAACACCAGAATGATCCTCCATGAACACTGAGCAAAATCTAAAAGATCAGCAGGGCTCAAGATGACTTAGATCTAAATATAATCTTTAGTTTTTAATACAGCCATCTCTAGCTAGCAATCTCAATGCATGCAACTGGCAGCCGAGCTGCACCAGCTATATATATATATATATTTATTTATATACAAACACAAGTGCTGGTTTTAATAGGCATTTAGCTGGTAAATTATTACCTTGGTAAGACTGTTGGGGAAGTTGCAGGGTCGGTGAGCTCCACAGGCATAAATATAGCGGTACTTGCGAGAGACGTAGCGTGGATTGATTGTATTCATGTCCAAACCAGCACCATGTTCCACTGGCGGAACTGCAGCTTCCAATTTGCCCTTTGTGCTTCCATCATCCAATGTGATAGTGAACCGCCCCACTCTATTACAATAACATTATTATTATTATTATTATTATTATTACAGTCCGTAGGTCGGGCGTCCCTCCCCCCCCCCGCCAACACAATTAATTTGAGCTCTAATATTAAGGCCATTTTAAATGAGGGTTCAAGGTCCCAGTCAAATGAAATAGAGCAATCCTAATGGATGAGAGCCATAAATTTGACCCTATGGCCTTTAGATAAGGGTCCAAGACCAAAAAGTGGCAAATCCAGGCTAAACCTACATGGCACCATTTTGGAGGGAAAATCAATTGACATTCAAACCCAAAAAAAAAACAAAAGTGCTAAAAAGGAGAGCTCATGATTTGAAGAACCAAGAGCCAAGGCACTAGGGTGCAACCCAAGGATTCAATTTGCTTCAAATGAGTCCAAATTGGTTCCTAGAAATTTGGACCCTGGATCCCCCATCTAAAGTGGGCCATATAGTTACATTAATAATCTCCAACAAATTACAAGGTATAAATTAAACGGTGCAGACAGATCTGTCGCCACTTACATGCATGGGATATATATATATATAAAAATGAGGAAGATCTGGAATCACCTGGCGTCTGGGAGTACTTTGCCAGGGTAAGATCTGAGTTCTTCTAGGGTCATGCGCTTGAGGATAACTGGGTTGGCTTCATGCTCACAACAATCAACAATAATGCGAGTACCTGGCTTGCCATGCAGCAACTCATCCACTCCAGTAATTTCTTGATAAGCATTGATGAAGTGGAACGTCACAAAGTTGGGTACCTCCACACAGGTGACCTGCAGCAATTAGCATTATATATGTTGCAATGTGGTATCATGAGTAAACTGCATGCATGCACATCTGAGCTTTTTCCTGATCTACACAGTTAATCTGATCTTCTTCAGAAGTGAGCTCTGTGTTTTTTGTTTCTTTTTGTTCATCTTTTTCTCTGGATTGAAATATGATTCGGTTTGTCGTATTCTAATTATAAAATGCAACATATTTTCGAGTCATTTACGGAATGTGAGACTTCTATTGCACTTACGACTTTGCCCGTCTTTCTGTCCATGATGTGCACCCAGGCACCCGACTCCGGGAGCCATTCGAACTTGAAGTATTCCGCTGGCTCTGCCTTGAGGAGATTGCGCACGGAGTATCTGAGAGGCATCTCCGGAATGACGATGTAGTTTTCCGTCACCGCAAACGAATGCACCCACCCTGGCGCTGGTCCATTGCAATTAACCTGAAACAATATTCATATATGTACATCCTCAAGTTACAAGATATATTTAGCTGCTATGATCCGAATCCTTGCTGCAGAAACTATTCTGCAATCGAGAACTCGATCGAATCACAAGATTTCCTTCAAGTGAAGTATGCTTCAAGTGGATTTGTCGCATCAATTCTTGTACGATCTGCAGCTAGAAGCTTAGAAGATGGCAAATGTAGTTCACTTCTCGATCGGTGAAGAACTGTCAGGAAGAAGTTTGCAGATCTATGAGCAAAAAGAATGATTCCAGTAAGTACTGCAAGAAATGATGCAGCAGCTGATTGTTCAAAAGATTAGAACTTGAAAAGACCGGGAGCCTGATTGACACCCAAGAGGAAGGGCCTAGGAAACGTACTCTTCCAATGATCTTGCGCTTATTGGATCCTGCGACCATGCGTACAGCCGTGTAGCCGGGGTTGAGCAAGTCAGGAAGAAGAGTGATGAACTCCTTCTCGTCCACATAAGGATGAGCCGCATGAATGAGTCCCTGCAGAGATCATATTACCCCCCCCCCCCCCCCCGCCCCCCCTGAAGCTTTAAAGCACTTCCCCAAACTTTATACAATCGTAAAGATGGAACATCTTGCAA